>Ga0180220_1000123_pt1 | contig 127189 bp, 112 predicted proteins | sample eDN5th37CBELigBY_FD_151335 | JGI IMG/M metagenome (GOLD analysis project Ga0180220, IMG submission 151335) | Enriched backyard soil microbial communities from Emeryville, California, USA - eDNA 5th pass 37_C BE-Lig BY (version 2) (version 2) | ecosystem: Environmental > Terrestrial > Soil >...
GAAGCCCAGCCTTCGTTCATGATTTTTGTTTCAAGCTGTGGCCAAAAATAGAGCATTTCTTCTCGCATCATCGTTAAAATGTCTCGTTGCCAATCATCTAATTCACGGCTATATTCTTCGATAAATAACAAGATATCTTTCTCAGGTGCAGGTGGAAATTTCTTTTTCTTCTTTTTAGTTGTAGGCTTAGATTCACGCTTTTTATCCAGATTCCAAAGATCATCATACGGAGTTACCCTTTGTTCCTCTTCATCTTCCTCAAACTCAATATCATCGATCGACCAAGAAAGTTTTGGACGAACAAGTGAAGGATCAATATGTTCCTGTATAGAAAGGACTGCATCCAGGAAGGTTTCTACTTCTTGTCTCCCATGAATAATTTCATATTTCTTGATGCGCTCAGCTGTTGCAGACATACTCTCAACCATTTCTCGTTTCGTATTGCTAAATCGGGAATTATTTTTAAAGAAGTCACAATGCGCTAAAACATGGGCCACAATCAATTTATTTTGAATCAAAGAATTTGTATCCAAAAGAAATGCATAACAAGGGTTTGAATTAATGACAAGTTCATAGATCTTACTTAACCCTAAATCGTATTGAAGCTTCATTTTATAAAATTGTTTCCCAAAGCTCCAATGTGAAAACCTTGTTGGCATACCATATGCACCAAATGTATAAATAATATCAGCGGGGCATATTTCATATCTCATCGGATAAAAATCCAGTCCGAACCCTTTAGCTACCTCTGTTATTTCACTTATTGCATATTCAAGAGCCTTTTGATCAGCCGCTTTCATCGTCTCCCCCCTAAAGCAATTCTTACAATAATGTATGAGCCTTAGTTGGAAAAGATGCTAAACCGATCTAATATGAAGTGTGCAAAACTTTACAGTTACTCATTAAAAATCCTACATCAATAAAAAATAAATCCCAAAAACAAACGCAATAATGATAACGAAGATCCCGAGTGTAATGACCGTAATTTTCGGGGTGCGAAATGTTTGTTCGTTAATCGCTTTGTATTTTTTAAAATATGATATGGTCGCCAATATAATGGTTAAGATCCCTATACCAACTGAGGATAAACCGATAAAATCCGCTAAATAATCACTTGTCTGTGAAAGATTTGGCTCCATATTTTCATGGAAGTTAGCAACAAGAAAACCCACACCTATGATCGCAATCGCTGTTCGTATCCAAGCTAAATATGTACGCTCATTTGCTAAGTGTTGCTGTATATACTTCGAATCAATTGTTTTATGTTTCGCTTTGTTATTTTCCTTTAACATGACATCCATCCTATACTTATTGATTGGTTTAGTATTTTCCCTTTCTTAGTGAAAGCTACTCTAAAGTTTAGGATAACTGCGGAAAAATGAAAACCACTCATCTTAGTTTTCAATAAGATTGAGTGGTTTTTTCAATACTATTTAAGCTTCTTGATATTGCTTTAAATCCATGGCAGGACCGAAAAATTCATAATTGATATTCTCTGATTGTACACCAAGCTTTTGCAGGTTTTCTATGACACTTCCCATAAAGGATACCGGACCACATACAAAGAAGGCAGCATCCTTTTCTTTAACAATTTGTTCAAGCTTTTGTAAATCTAAATATCCCTCAAAATCAAATTTATTTTCTTCTCTATCAGAATCAGTTGGACTTTCAAAAACGACATAGTTTTTCGCATTTGACATCGATGCAATCGCTTCGTTTACTTCACGATCAAACGCTTGAACATCTCCATCTTTTGCAGCATGTATAAATGTCACCATTCGATCTGGTTGGTTATCAGATACTGTTTTTAGCATGCTAAGCATTGGTGTTATTCCGACTCCACCGCTAATGAGGTAAAGTGGTGAGTTCAGTGAATCATTTAGGACAAAATCACCAGCTGGCGCAGTAATTTCTACTTCATCACCTACATTAACAGCATCATGTAAATAATTTGACACCTTTCCATTTTGATCTATATATTCTCCTGTTTCTCTTTTGACAGAAATTCTTAATGTGTTTTTTCCTGGAGAATCAGATAGGCTGTACTGACGATTGAGCAAAAACTCTTCCCCTGGAATTGACAATCTTATTGTAATATACTGACCTGCTTGAAAGTTTGGAGCTGGTTGACCATCTGCGGCCTCAAGATAGAATGATGTAATAACTGAGCTTTCTTTTTCTTTTTTGACAACTTTAAATGCTTTAAATTCTTCCCAAGCTTCTGCTTTCACTTGATTATACATTTCTTCTTCAACGTCGATAAAGACTTGAGCTATTACTTGGTACGCTTCTCCCCAAGCTTCGATAATATCGGGTGTTGCTGCGTCTCCTAATACATCTTTAATTGCTTTTAGTAAAAATTCTCCAACAATCGGGTAATGCTCTTTTTTCACATTTAAACTTCTATGCTTATGCGCAATTTGCTTAACTGCAGGTAATAATACTTCTAGTTGATCAATATATGTAGCTGCTGCATAAACCGTATTGGCTAAAGCTGTTTGCTGACGACCCTTTTTTTGATTTGCATGGTTAAAAATATTAAGCAATTCCGGATGTGCTTCAAACATGCTTTTATAAAAGTAAGATGTTATTTCTACTCCACGTTCAGCTAATATTGGTGCCGTTGATTTAACAATTTCAATTGTTTTATTTGATAACATCTAATCCAACTCCTAAAGAAGTATTTTGAATACATCTTTATCATAGGGAATCCATAAATTAAAAGCAATATACAAAATACATCTTTTAAAAAGATGTCACATTTTCCTACAATAATAATTAAATTTTTGATTCCCTGTGTTAAGATAATTCTAAAGTTACTTTTACTCTTTCATCGATTCGATTTCAAATATTCTACTAACAAATAATGTGAGGTATGCTTTATGCGGATAACCCTTTATACAGACTACTCGTTAAGAGTCTTAGTATATCTAGCGACAAAACCTAAAGAAGAATTGTCAAATATAAAAGAAATTGCAGAGGCCTATAATATTTCAAAAAACCATTTAATGAAGGTTACATATGAACTTGGTAAGATGAATGTCATCGAGACGATCCGCGGACGAAACGGCGGCATTCGATTAGCACTTCCACCAGAGAAAATTATTATTGGTGATATTGTTCGAAAGACTGAAGAAGACTTCCACCTTGTTGAATGTTTTGATAAGGAAAACAATCAATGTGTTATCTCTCCAGCATGTGGTTTAAAACATGTATTAAATAAAGCCTTGCAAGCATATTTAGAAGTCCTGGATCAATATACATTAGCGGATGTAACAAAAAATCAATCTGCTTTATTGTCATATTTTCTGATGAATAAATGACCAAAAGCCGAAGTGCCTCGTTTTAGGTCAGACAAGTTAAGACACAAATGAAAGGCGACCTTTAAAGGTTGCCTTCTCTCATTTCAGAAATATTCACTGTAATCAGTTGCCCTGTTTTAGGGTTAAACACAACATCAACCTTTACAATGAAGGGTTTATTGTTTTGCTTCCCTCTCACATGAAAAACGTCTTTTGACTCTTCTTCATTAACAGATTCTCTTCCATCATACTTGTAATCGACTAGTTCAGCTTCTGGGTATTTCTCTTTGACAGAAGAGATGGCAATTCGACTCCACTTTTTGTAATCAACTTCTTCGACATTTTGTTCACCATATGCTTTTATTCCTGCAGTAAAAATAATGGATAGAGCGATGAACGCGAAAAAAAACTTCGATAATGTTTTCATACAGACCTCCATAACTCTTTTCTCCCAAATTAATTTGCCCCGACATTTCGTTCATATTCCTTAAGCAGCCATTTATTTTTCAAATAACAACTCTTTTTTCGCATATTCACATAAAATAAAGCCTATTTCCTTATTGCGGTTCCACTCTATATCAAACACTCCCAATGGAGGATTTGTATCCTCAACAAGATAACTAAGCTCAATCGTAACCGCAGGTCTTTCATAGGTTTGAATAAACCAATCCGTATATCCCCCGCCTATTGCATCAAAAGGCGGATAAGAAATGTCATAGCCTGTCTTTTCTGCAATTTTTTCTACAAGGAGATAATCTCGTTGAAGATGATGGTAATGATTAAAATAATACCAATAAAGCTCCTGCCCAGAAGTATGATAAGCAGCGGCAGTAAGGGGATTCATTTGCTTTGTAAACAGTGCCAACGCCCTTGCTTCCTTTGATTCCAACGGCTTTTCCCCCTTAAAATGGGAGTATGATGCATATGGTGTATCTCCCTCAATTGCATGCCATCCAGCAGGATACTGCCTATTTAAATCTACTCCTAATCCATTTGCTTTCCATCGTGAAAAGTCTCCATTACCTCCATTTAAATCAACATAGATCTCTTGTAAGACAAAAGGAAAAGAGCTTATTCCTTTTTGTTGAATCTGAACGCCATCAGGATTCACCATCGGGATAAACCAAATTGAAACTTCATCAAAGATATCCGTAGAATGTCCGTATAAAGTTTTCTCATTTTTATAGGCATCCGCATATTGCATTATCATTTCCATGATGATGTGTGTAGAGAGCCATTCACGTCCATGGTGGCTCCCTGTAACAAAAACAGAATTCTCACCGTTTCCAATTTTGATGGCAAGAAGGTCTCGGCCAAATTCGGATTGCCCGAATTTCCTTACCTCCAGGTTGTACTGATCGGAGATGTCTAGAAGATCTTTTTTCATAAGTTTGTATGTATACATTTGCTGCTCAGATTCATGCGCTTGTACTGGATGTCCAAATATGATCAAGCATAATAATATAATCCATCTCTTTTTCATTCTTATTATCCTTTTTGCTTTTAGGTTACCAATTCACCGATTTTTTATTAGGGGAATGACTACCATTCCTTTCATGACAACAACACCAAGTTTTTCACAGTAAAAAAAAACGAAAAACACATACAATAATCCTATCTCCTTAAGGGAGGGAATTGATCATGAACCATGTTGATTATGACAAGGCATTGTATTACACACATCGTTCACAGTGGGATAACCTTCTTATCTTAATGGTTCGAACAAAAGACGATTTTTTGTCCAAGAAAATTGAACATTTCTTGCATGCCTATAATTTTGAACATGATTATAAAGAAGTCGAAAAACAATTGTATTCACTATTGCGATATATTGATCATGCAGTTGAGGAAGAACCTCACGCAATCGAAGCTTTACATTAATAAGAAAAGCGCAAGGCGCTAAGCATTCGGCGACAAGCATAAGGCGAATAGGAATAGAAGGTGTTTTTTACCTTCAATTCCTATTTGACTAGACCCTAGAGGCAGCCAATAACGCGACGTCCTGTCGCATTGACTGCACTTGCACGTCCTGTGCTTCGGAGCTGGATGCCGTGCGCTTATCTACAGTAAAAAAATTTTATAATTCCAAGACCAAAAAAGGCTGACTAGGATAGTATGTACCAAAACTACCCTAGCTCAGCCTTTATTGATGATTTTTTTGGATAACTTCTTTGTAAACCGATAGCTCATTCATTAATTGTTCTATAAGTGAAGCTGATTCTGTGTTTAGTTCCTTACGCTCATAGTCAAAGCAATGGGGATCAAGTACAACTTGTTTTGGAATTGCGTGAGCATACAGGCCTCTCATCACGGTCCTCATATTATTTAAGGCATTAATTCCACCTTTTCCGCCTCCTGCTACAGCGACTAATGCAACTGGCTTATGGGAAAAATGTTCACTACTTAAAAAGTCTAATGCATTTTTTAAAGCACCGCTCATTGCATTATGATACTCAGGTGATAGTAAGACAATAGCTTCTGCATCTGTTACTAACTTTCTTAGTTCTTGTACATTTGGATGATGTGAGGTTGTTTCTTCCCCATTAAATAGAGGCATTTCCTTTTCACTTAAATCAAAGTGTTTCGCTTGATAAACCTTTGCGATATAAGTGGCTGCGATTTTTGTTCGTCCTGTTTTCCTGGGACCACCGTTTAGTACTAATACATTCATTTCCTCATTCTCCTTTTTAATTATTATCTATAAATCCATTTTTCACCGCATAAATGGCAGCTTGTGTCCGATCGGATAATTGTAGTTTGGATAGAATATTTGAAATATGTGTTTTTACTGTTTTTTCTGTGATAAATAATGCACTGGCTATCTCTTTATTGCTTTTCCCTTTTGCCAGCTCGTTTAAAACTTCCTTTTCTCGTTTGGTCAATTCGTCTATTTTGGTCTGAGGCTGAGTTGGTGGTTTAGATAAATGATCCATTACATGTAAGGTAACTTTTGGATGCAGCTTACTCTGTCCATTTAGGACATCTCTAATTGTTTGAACAAGATCATCAGGCTCAATATCCTTTAGTTGATATCCTGAAGCGCCTGCCCGCAATGCAGGAATAACATGATCTTGATCAGCATAACTCGTTAAAATGATGATTTTCACATCTTTATTTGTTTCTCTAATCGCCTTCGTTGCCATCGCTCCATCCATTTCGGGCATGGATAAATCCATTAAAACGACATCCGGATTTAGTTGTGAGACTAGCTTTACAGCTTCCTCTCCATTAGCCGCTTCCCCTATTATTTCAATATCTTTTTGTGTTTTTAGAAAAAAAAGTAAGCCTCTGCGCACAACATGATGATCGTCTGCGATTAACACCTTAATTTTGGACATCTAGTTAACCTCCTTTTTTAATGGAATTGTTATGTCAATCCTTGTTCCTTTACCTGGAGTGCTTTTCAATTTAAAATCGCCATCTAAACGTACAACACGTTCCTTCATTCCTCTTAACCCTAAAGAAGGAATGGCGGCACTTTCATCATAATGAAACCCTATTCCTTGGTCCTCTATGATCATTTTCACTAATGAATCAGTCTTAGAAAGGGAAACGTTCACCTCTGTTGTTTCTGCATGTTTTTTGCAATTATTAAGAGCCTCTTGAGCAATTCGCCACAGCTCTTCTTCGATATAATTAGGTAATGTACAAATCCCCTCAATATCACAGGATATGTTTAGTCCAAGAACATTCGCATAATGAATAAGAGCTATCGTCATACCATCTTCTAACCCTTGTGGTCTAAGCTGCCAAATCAGCCCTTTCATTTCGTTCAAAGCTTCCTGTGATAATTCCTGCATATACGTTAACATCTCTTTTACTTCTATCTGATCAGTCATTTCCTTTGTCCCTCTAGCTGTCAACATAATGGAAAACAATAATTGATTGACTGAATCATGCAAATCTTGTGCAAGTCTATTTCGTTCTTTAATTAATGCATGAGTTCTTTCCTTTTCAACTAATTGGATTCGTTTGATCGCCGTTCCAATTTGAAATGCAACCGATTCTAATAAGGCCAGCTCTTCTTCTGTAAATTGTTTTTTATTCGGTGAAGCAACATTCAGCAGTCCGAACTTTTCCTTTCCTGCTCGTAGAGGTACTGTTGCATGATGGGTAATTCCGCTCGTCTCTCCCCAATTCTGTTCAATTGCTTCATCAATTCGCTTACAGGAAATAATATTGATCGCTTTTTTTAGGCGACCATCCTGATACCGATCAATACACCAACAACCGCCCTCACACATAGGCTTCTTGTTCTTCCATGTTAACCCTGAAGGCAAATCATAATCAGCTGCTAATTTGTAATGCCCTTTTTCATCAATCAAAAAAATCCACCCTGTTGAGAGATCTGTTACATGAAGTAACTCCTTTAACACTTCATTCAACATATCCTTTATATCCGTAGCTTCATTTAATTTTTCTGCAATTGTTTTTAGTGTATTAAGCTCATGTATTCGATTATCTTTTCCAGTCATTGACTCTGCTCCCTATTTTTCTTATTACTATTATATCAACAACTCTTTCCCCGCGAACTTCTCTTTCTGACTGAATTTTTTCTACGACCTTTGGAGTACTTAAGAAAAGCGCAAGCGCCCGTTCAGCAACGTATGAACTGGAGCACTCCGTATGAGATAAAGCGAGACTTCCATTAGAGGGTGATCTTTCCTCTAATGGATAGCGAGACTTATCCGACTTCCTACTTATAGTCAAATTATCAACCTCTTAAGGTAGGGAAAAGGAAACACGAAGAGCGATAGCGATTCGATGTTGACTTATCGTAAGGAGGAGTGTGAAGTTCACTAGTTGCTGGGCGCTGGAGCTAGACACCGAAACTAAGTACAAAACTTATAAATTCTGATATTATAAGAAAAGCGCAAGCGCCTTGAACAGCCTCAGGCAAATAAGACGCAAAATGAATAAGAAGACGTTCTTTGTCTTCTAGACCCTAGAGGCAGTCTAAAATCTGGACGTCCTGTCACCACTTCCAGTGATTCAGCTGGATGTCAGAGAACATCCATGATTCTTAAAATGATAAATTTCCAAGGCAAAAAAAATAGCCCTAGGCTATTTAATCATTTAACACTGGCAAACCATAAGGACATTTCCATCCGGGTCTTTAAAGTTAAACCAATGATTATGTTCAATTTCAGTAATGATGTTCACATCTTTGGCCTTAAGATAATTATACGCCGCTTTAATATCCTTTGTATTAAAATGGCATGCCGGGGTTTTATAAACGGCTTCATGAGAAAAAATCTTACTATCGAGGACGATATCTGTTCCGTTTGTCATGGGCAATACGAATAGATGGTTAAATAAAATCTCATGATCATTTGGAAAGTCAAATACACGACAATACCAATCTCTTGCTTTTTCAATATTAGAAACGGGGATAAAAATGGTACCTATTTGATGTTGAATAGGGTTCATACTATGATCTCTCCTTAAGAAAAGCGTAAGCGCCTTGGCCATCGCCTTACAAACTAAGAGGAGCATCGACTAAAGATTTAGGAAACACGGTAAGCGCAGCGAACCGATGTTGACTTATCCTAGGGAGATGATCTAAAGTTTGATAGGCGATAGGCGTTAGCAGTCTAAAACCGCAACATCCTGATGCAACGACTGAAGTTGCCGTCCTGTGCTTCGGAGCTACTACTAAAACTGAGTACAAAATTTTATATTTTCTTATCTGTTAAAAAAAGCGGACATGATGTGATGTCCGCTTTTGTAAGAAATTTAGTTTGTTAATGCTGCAATTAATTCATTTACCTTATCCATTACGCCTGCTTCTAATGCTGCTAATTCTTGTTCACTTTGTTCAAGTGTTTCACCTTTCACTCCAAAATAGAACTTAGCTTTCGGTTCAGTTCCGGATGGTCTTACACAGAACCATGACTGATCATCAAGGATATATTTTAATACGTTTGAACCAGGTAAGTTGATTTCCTCTTTAGTACCTGATACCACATCTTGACGCTCACTGCTCTTATAATCCTCAATTGCAACAATCTTTTTACCTGCTACTTCTGCAGGTGGGTTTGTTCTAAATGATTGAAGAATGCTTTGAATTTGCTCGGCCCCTTCTTTTCCTTTTAAAGTCAGAGACTGCAGCCCTTCCTTGTAATAGCCATACTCTTTAAAAATTTCAAGTAAGCCTTGATACATAGTAAGGCCTTTCTTTTTATAATAAGCTGCTACTTCAACTGATAATAATGCAGCCTGCACAGCATCTTTATCACGAGCAAAATCACCAATTAAATAACCATAGCTTTCTTCATAGCCAAACTGAAATTGATACTGACCTGTACGCTCATATTCATTGATTTTCTCTCCAATAAATTTGAAGCCTGTTAATGTATCAATTGTGTCAAGACCAAATGATCTTGCGATTTCTCTACCGATTTCAGACGTAACAATTGTTTTTAGGACGACACCATTATTAGGCAATGCCCCTTTTTCTTTTTTCTCTGATAATAGATAGTGGAGAAGCAATGCACCTGTTTGGTTTCCAGTTAGGACAATGTATTGTCCATCATTGTTTTTAACAGCTACCCCTAGTCGGTCTGCATCTGGATCAGTACCGATTAGAACATCTGCATCAACAGCTTGTCCATCACGAATTGCTAGAGTAAATGCATCGTGTTCTTCCGGGTTAGGAGATTTTACAGTTGAGAAGTTTGGATCTGGCAGCTCCTGTTCCTTTACTACTGTTACATTTTTATAACCTAATGCTTCTAAACCGCGACGTACAGGTTTATTAGCAGTTCCATGTAATGGTGTGAACACAACCTTCAGATCAACCTCTTCTGATAGGGAAGGGTTAACTGATATTGTCGTTAGTTTTTCTGTATAGGCTTGGTCAATTTCCTCGCCTATCATTTTGATAAGCCCTTGAGCCTTTAATTCACTTTCGTCCTTAACCTTGATTTGCAGTTCGTCTTCTACGTCATTAACATAGGAAATGACCGTATCTGCAGCAGCCGGAGGTAATTGTCCACCATCTTCACCATATACTTTATATCCATTATATTCAGGCGGATTGTGGCTGGCTGTGATAACAATACCTGAAAATGCATTAAGGTGACGTACAGCAAATGATAATTCAGGAGTTGGACGCAACTCTTCAAATACATAGGTTTGAATGCCATGAGAAGCTAATGTTTTTGCAGCTTCCATTGCAAACTCAGGTGATTTATGGCGAGAATCATAAGCAATGGCTACTCCACGCTTTTTCGCTTCATCACCGAAAGAATTTATGTAAGTGGCTAAGCCTTCAGATGCTTTCCGAATTGTATATATGTTCATACGGTTGGTACCTGGTCCGATTTCACCACGCATCCCGCCTGTTCCAAACTCTAATTCTTTATAGAAGCAATCTTCTAAAGCCTTTTCATTTCCTTCTAAGTTAGTTAATAGAGTTCGTAGTTCTTGATCTAAATCTTGTTTATTATTCCAACGTTGATAGCTTTGTTCCCAGCTCATCTTTACCTCCTAGGAGTATATTTTCAGAAGTTATACTAAAATTTCATCTTAATTTTAGCATATTATACAACTTTCCACATAATTGAATTTCTACAAATTCCGAGCAATTCACCTAAATTTAATGTAAGACATTATTTTGAAACAATTTATTGTAACTGCGTGAAGAAATAAAACTAGTTTATTTACTTTATTAATATATTTTTAATTCGACAAGACTTTCAAATTTCAGGATATTTTCATAGGATTTTTTGCAATGTACAGGATCATACCACTCCGGTTTCCCTCTATTGCTGGCGTTTTTTCAGCCATTTTAGCACGAGTTCCCGCCATTATGAATGGAAAAAAGCCAACTCATTCATTAATCTGTGTTGGCTTTCCACTATTATTTCTTATATTGTATCGAGTATATATCTTTCCTGCGATCTTTTAATTGATTCACTGTGCCTGATTGACGTTGACGTCTGAGAATTTCAAGGTCAACATCACCGATAATGACCATTTCAATATTTGGATCACATTCTCCTACGATTCCGTCTCTGGCAAATTCAAAATCTGATGGTGCAAAAATAGCAGATTGTGCATATTGAATGTCCATATTTTTCGTTTGAGGAAGATTTCCGACAGTCCCGGCGATAACCGTGTAAATTTGATTCTCTACAGCACGTGCCTGTGCACAGTAGCGTACTCGTAAATATCCTTGACGATCCTCTGTACAGAAAGGAGTAAAGATAATTTTTGCTCCTTTGTCAGTTGCAATTCGCGCCAGCTCTGGGAATTCAATATCATAGCATATTTGAATGGCGATTTTTCCACAGTCTGTATTAAACACCTTCACCTGGTCACCGCGGCTAATTCCCCACCATTTTCTTTCATTTGGTGTAATATGGAGCTTATATTGCTTCTCAATTGTTCCATCACGTCTGAATAAGTAGGCAATATTATAAATCTGCTCTTCTTCCTCTACTACATGTGATCCACCAATAATGTTTACATTGTACTTGACTGCAAGCTCTGTAAATAATTCAATATATTCCTCTGTAAATTCAGTTAAACGCTGGATAGCCATACTAGGAACTTTTTCATCTAAAAATGACATTAGCTGTGTTGTGAAAATTTCAGGGAAAACAGCAAAGTCTGATCCTGCATCTGAGGCAACATTTGTATAATATTCTACTTGCTTTGCAAATTCTTCAAAAGAACTAATTTGTTTCATCATATACTGGACAACACAAATACGAACTGGATTTGAGGTTTTGTAAAATCTCTTTGTGTTCGGTTGATAATCTACATTATTCCATTCCATGAGTGTTGCGTATTGATAGGATGCTAAGTCATCTGATAAATAGTTTGGATTAATTCTCATAAGGGTAAAGCCATTTAAAAGCTGAAAGGACAAAACTGGATCATAAATTTTATGTAAGCTAACCTGCTGTACATATTCTCTTGCAGATAATTCATGAGCATATTTATAATAATTCGGGATTCTTCCGCCAATAATAATACTTTTTAAATTTAATCTTCTAGCTAAATCCTTCCGCGCTTCATACAGCCGGTGACCGATTTTCATTCGACGATAATCAGGATGGACCATTACTTCTATTCCATACATATTGTATCCATCTGGATCATGATTTGTAATGTATCCATTATCAGTAATATCATCCCATGTATGACGATCATCATATTCATCAAAATTCAGTAAGAGACTTGAGCATGATCCGATAATTTCCCCTTCAAACTCTGCACAAAATTGACCTTCTGGAAAGTGATCTAGATGGCTTTCCAAATGCTCTCTTTTCCACGGTTCCATACCTGGAAAGCATTTTGCTTGAAGATTAATAATGGCCTCAATATCACTTTCCTGGATATTCCGGATGATCATTTTTTTCTCAAATTTCGATAAATCAAGTTTCTCAGACATAGTGGTTCTCCTTTTAGCAATAATAGTACGTTATTACCCTTTATTCCCGATCTAGAAACATTAGAAAAGCGCAAGGCGACAAGCATAAGGCGAATAGGAATAGAAGGTGCTTTTTACCTTCAATTCCATATTTGACTAGACCCTAGAGGAGATCAAAGACGCGACGTCCTGTCGCATTGACTGCACTTGGACGTCCTGTGCTTCGCCGATGGCGCCTGGAGCTAGACACTATAACTAAGTATAAACTTTTATACTTTCTTACCTTTTTAGAAAAACTTGGCTTATCGCTAAGTCCTAATGGCAAAAGCTTAGTTTTTCTTATACTATTGTCCATAATATATTATCCTTCTAATAGGACAAGTAATTCCTTAAGCTCCATTTGAGCCATTGATTCTACACGGTGATCTACTTCACAAAACTCAAGTCCCTTTGTTACTGAATTCGGTACTGTAACACATTTCATTCCAGCTCTTTTCGCAGCTAGTGCACCATTTGCCGAATCTTCAAAAGCGATACATTCCTCAGGCTTCACACCCAAGCATTTTGCTGTCTCCAAATATAAGGAAGGATCTGGTTTCACATGCTCAACATAATCAGAGGTGCGAATACATTCAAAGCGCTCTAATAAGTTTAGTCTACTTAAATGTGAGGAAACCCATTCATAATTTGAACTTGAAGCAAGACCGACCTTTAAACCAAGTTCTTTTGCAGCATCTAAATAGTCAACAACGCCCGGTCTAGCGTTTTCTTGTTGAATTCTTTTGTTAAAACGCTCTTTTTCAACGATTTTTAATTCAGAATGGTTAATCTTTTTTTGAGCCTGTTCCTCTAAATATGTATAGGGATTAAAATCAGACTTTGTTCCAATCAATTTCCCCCAAATATCCATAGGCAATTCACATTCATGCTCACGAAAAATTTCAGATAATACTTCATATTCATGTGTTTCCGTATCCAAGATTAGCCCATCAAAATCAAATATAATCGCCTTAATCATTAATCATGCAACTCCTCTGAATAATCTATGTATGTATTATAATATATATATAGGTACATGGAATATATTTCAAATTTATTTCTGAACCTTTGTTGCTATTTAATTAAGAGTTTGGATTGGTTGATTTCTGTTCCAATCAACCTAAACTGTTTTTGTGCAAAAGAACCTATAATTAAAATGACTTCCATACAATAATCCATAAATTTCAAAAGAGGTTTGACGTAGTAACGTCAAACCTCTTCAAGATGTTATTGAGTTTTGTTGTGCTCAGAGATATTTGTTAGGGCGTGTCCAGCTGCTTCGTCAGACATTTGGTTTGTTGCTAAGTCACCTAATGCGACAATCCCTACTAATTGATTGTTTTCAACAATTGGCAGGCGACGAATTTGATGCTGTGCCATCACTTTTGCTGCTTCAGCAGCAGACATATTCGTGTGCCCTGAGACAAGGTTTGTTGACATAACCTGTGATACTGGTGTGTTGCTATCAAGTCCTTCTGCTGTTGATCGCAGTGTAATATCACGGTCAGTAATAATCCCTCTTAATTGACCATTATCAACAACTGGAATCGACCCAACATTGTTTTGACTCATGAGCGCTGCGGCCTCTTTAATTGATTGTGTAGAAGAAACAGTCGCTATGTTTGTTGTCATACATTCTTGAATTGTTGATGTATTCAAGATCATCCTCCCCTTTCGAATATAGTATGAGAAAAGGATGACTCCTTTATAATTAGAAAATTTTATTTAGGATAAAAGCGGCTGGTGATTACAAAAAATAATTGAAAGATGAACCATCAATCATTTCCAATTTTCAAAAAATGTTCAAAAACATTAGCATTTTCATATGTATTCTTTTACAGTAAAAACCCTTACGATTATAATTTAGAATATATATGAATAAAAATGAGGGATGTTATGTCAGGCTCAAATGAAAAACAAATGGAGAATTTACTTTCAATAGGATGGGCTGCAGCTTTTATCTCCACATTAGGAAGCCTTTATTTTTCGGAAATTATGCAATATACACCTTGTGATCTATGCTGGTATCAACGAATTTTCATGTATCCGCTTGTCATCATTTTAGGAATCGGCGTTTTTAAAAAGGATGATAAAATTGCCCTTTATACACTCGTTCTTTCGGCTATTGGAGGCTGTATTTCGATTTATCATTATGGTGTGCAAAAGATAGACTTCTTAGGAGAAAATTCTGTCTCTTGCGGAATTGTGCCATGTACGGGGGAATACATAAACTGGTTAGGGTTTATTACGATTCCATTTTTAGCGTTAATCGGTTTTTCGATTGTTTTTATCACAAGTCTTTTAATTTTAAAGAAAGCAGGTAAGTAAAATGAAGAAATTACTTATTTTTGGAGCAGTTATTCTTATCCTTTTTGGCGGACTAGCCTTTGTAACAACTTATCAGAACAAACAGCAAGCTGAAGGAAATGTGTATGGGAAGGATGACCTTAGACCATCTACAATTGATCTGCTTGACGATCCTAATTACCAGAATATTATCCTTCCAGATGAACTCGAAACAAAACTGGAGAATAAAGAGGAGACAATTGTTTATTTCTTCAGCCCGGAATGTTCTCATTGTAAAGCCACAACACCTGTTTTAATGCCAGTTGCTGAGGAATTAGGCGTCGAAATTGATCAATTAAATTTATTAGAATATGAAGATGCATGGGATCAATATGGCATCACTGGAACACCAACACTTGTTCACTATCAAGATGGAAAAGAAGTAGCACGTGCAGAAGGCGGAAATACAGATCAGGAAGCACTCCGTACTCTATTAAATGAATGGAAACAGGAATAGAAGAGGTTCTTTTCTTCTATTCCTTGTTTGGCTTATAACCCAATGTTCACTTAACCTACTACATATTATCTCAATCTAAATGAAAGAAACTTATTAATGAATTATCATCTATTCTTTCCATCCAACTTTCTCAACAGGACCCAACAACTTTCCCTATATAAAATCCAAACTCAATCTTTACCACACTTTCAATAACGATATGTATCTATACCACTTTCTACTCTTTCAAAATAGTTTTTCCGCTAAACTGTAATTCATTTTGATGTTTCATAAATTTAGTTCATGTTTTACTAAAAAGGAAAACTGGATATGACGTATTTTCGATTTAGTATTAACTTTTTTTAAAGATAATGTAAAAAAATATAGGAGTGAAATACCGAGAATAATTAAGAATTTTGTCACTATTTATAAAATAATCTCATTTCCCCTTTCCATATTTTGAGATATTAAATTTTTTTAGTATAAAAGTTCCGTTTCATATAGCTTATTTTTTTGAAAGGTATAAACGGGACTCTTAACAATTCTTTATCAACCCTTAATAAAAGCAAACTATAATAAATTTCGTATGTTCCATTTAATACTTTTATCAGAAAGGGGAAATAAGGATGACGGAAAGACCAATTGATGAATTGATTAAGAAAATGAATTTGGACATTTTAGAGAAGAAGGAGTTTAATCGCCGCAACTTTCTACAGGGAGCCGGTAAGATTGCTGGTCTATCTCTTGGGCTAACAATTGCAAATTCGATTGGACTGGGAGATTCAAAAGTTAATGCCGCACCTAAATTTAAAAGCTATCCGTTTACACTTGGTGTAGCTTCTGGTGACCCGCTTTCAGATAGTGTTGTTTTATGGACAAGACTAGCTCCAGACCCTCTGAACGGCGGAGGAATGTCAGATGAACCGGTAAGTGTTAAATGGGAAATTGCCAAAGATGAAGATTTTCGTAAAATTGTAAAACAAGGAACAGAAATTGCTAGTCCGGAGCTTGCCCATTCTGTTCATGTCGAAGTGGATGGACTTAAACCAAATAATATCTACTATTACCGTTTTAAATCAGGGCATGAACTAAGCCCTGTTGGAAGAACGAAAACACTTCCTGAAGCTGGTGCTAATGTAAAAAGCATGACATTTGCATTTGCTTCCTGTCAGCAGTATGAGCATGGTTACTATACAGCATATGAGCATATGGCGAAAGAAGATCTCGACCTTGTCTTCCATTTAGGGGATTATATTTATGAATATGGTCCAAATGAATATGTATCTGGAACAGGAAATGTTCGGACTCATAGCGGTCCAGAGATCATCACCCTAGAGGACTACCGAAATCGTCATGCCCAATACCGCTCAGATGCGAATCTTAAAGCTGCACATGCTGCTTTTCCTTGGGTTGTAACATGGGATGACCATGAAGTTGAAAACAACTATGCGAATATTATTCCTGAAAAAGACCAGTCTGTTGAAGAATTTATTAAGCGCCGTGCGGCTGCCTATCAAGCCTATTACGAGCATATGCCGCTTCGCAGATCTTCTTTACCGAATGGTGCGGACATGCAGCTATATCGTGAATTTTCGTATGGCAATTTAGCATCATTTAATGTATTAGATACACGCCAGTATCGTGATGATCAGGCAAATGGTGATGGTAACAAAGCACCTTCTGAAGAATCAACAAATCCTAATCGCACGTTGCTTGGAAAGGATCAGGAAGATTGGCTTCTGCGTAATCTGGGTCGTTCAAAATCACACTGGAATGTACTTGCACAGCAGATTTTCTTCGCTAAATGGAATTTTGGGACAAGCTCCGCCCCAATCTATAGCATGGATTCCTGGGATGGCTATCCGGCAGCACGCAAAAGAATTATTGATTACGTTATGAGCAAGAACATGAACAATTTAATTGTTATTACAGGAGATGTTCATGCAAGCTGGGCGTCCAATCTTTTGGAAGATTTCAACAATCCAAACTCCAAGAAAATCGGTGCAGAGTTTGTCGGTACCTCCATTACCTCAGGCGGAAATGGGTCTGATGAAAGAGCTGATACCGATCATATTTTAGGGGAAAACCCTCATATTAAGTTCTTTAATAATTATCGCGGTTATGTCCGTTGTACAGTTACTCCGGATAAATGGCAAGCTGATTATCGAGTTATCCCATTTGTGACTGAACCAGGTGCCGCTATTTCAACTAGAGCCTCATTTGTTTATGAAAAAGACGGCTTAGGCTTGAAAAAAGTTGAGGCAAATGAAGTTCCGCAAGGTGTAAAAAGATCAAATGAAGTTGAGGAAGACCGTAACCGTGCACATAGCCGTGCTCATGATAAGCAAAAGAGAAAAAATCGCGAAAAAGTGATGAATTAATCCATTATATGAATGATCAATAATTGCTTAGGAGTGTCAGGATGATATCTAATATTGGAATTCCAGGCCTAATTCTCATCCTTATTATCGCATTGATCATTTTCGGCCCTTCCAAACTTCCAGAAATCGGCCGGGCTTTTGGACGCACCTTAACAGAATTCAAGAGTGCAACAAAAGGATTAGTGTCAGATGAAAAGAAAGAAGAAGAAAAAAAGCCTGAATTACCATCTGTTGAACAAAAAGAAAATAAATCTGTTGTTTGAAAAAAATAGACGGGGAAACCCGTCTATTTTTTTCACATCCAAAGCAAACTGTTCGTTTTACTTAGATCATATATCGATTTGCCGGTCTGATAAATTGACTAAATTGCCCTTCTTGGCTTTCCGCATCTTTAAACTGAGAAAATGTTAATGGAAAGAAATATCCGTAATCATTTAAGTTCTGAGTATTGCGTTCAAATATGTCTTTATACTCGACTTCATGTTTACCCTCATGTAGTAAATCCAGTACAGCAATTAAAGCTTGAAGACTAGAGATAATCTGGAATGCGTCCTTTAATGTCGCATTATACATTTGATCAGAAGCCTGTGGTTGGAGGACGTTAAGGTTCTTTAATTCCAGTATTTTTTCATCCGGGAAGAATCGTGGAAAAATATCTGTATATAATTGCTCAACCAACTCAGCAATATGATTTTCCTGTTCGTTCGTTGATGCCACAACAACCTTCATTCTATCACCTTTCTCTTTCCTTCTGTTTAACTTCACTAAGCATACCACAGTAGATTTCAAGATTGCAGAGGAAAGTGTTACCGGAACTAGATTGTACATCCATTCGATGTTCTGTATACTTTTCTTTACACACAATATGATGAAGGAATGATGTTTTGTTGAAACGAATAGGTGAATGGCTTGAGGTTACAGTTCCTAAGGAATGGGCAAATGAAACCGTTTTTTCTTTTCTTTCCAAGAAACTTGGTGCATCTAAAGCGCTCATCCAAAAATGGAATCGATCAACAGCTATTAAAAGAAATAACACAATCGCCGATGTTAACCATAAACTAGAGGATAAGGATCGATTATATTTACACTTGTTTAAAGAAGAAGAATATGGAGTATTACCAGAAAATGTGTCAGTAGACACCCTTTACGAAGATGATCATTTGATGATTGTCAATAAGCCAGCTGGAATGGATACACATCCAAATGAACCTGACCAAAAAGGAACATTAGCAAATGCGGTTGCTTTTTATTATCAACTAAAAGGGATGCAAATTCGCGTCAGGCACATTCACCGCCTTGATCGGGATACCTCTGGTGCTGTCATATTTGCAAAGCATGCTTTAGCACAATCAATTTTAGATCAGGATTTACAAGTAAAGAAAATCAAAAGAACATACCTCGCGATAGTAAAAGGAAAACTTTCACCATTAAATGGAACCATAGATAAACCAATTGGACGTGACCGTCATCATGCCACACGAAGAAGAGTTTCTCCACAAGGTCAAAAAGCCGTTACGCATTACAAAGTGGAAAAATATGACCCGAAATCAAATCTTTCTATTTTGTCATTACAATTAGAAACAGGACGCACACATCAAATTCGTGTACATTTAAGTTCGATTAACCATCCAATTCTTGGTGATACCCTTTATGGCGGAAGTCAGGACCTTATAAAAAGACAGGCATTACATGCAAAACAAATTGCTCTTCCCCACCCTCTAACACATGAAAATATTGAAGTGGAAGCAGATATTCCTACAGATATCCTATCTTTACTTCGATAAAGTGAAACTTCCGTCAAGGGGGTTTTTTTCATCCCCACTGCCCCATCTACCTTCTTTGTAAAATCAGAAGCTTCATGCGGGTCTTACTGCCCGTTAAGAGCAGGATAAAAGCACCTTTTCAGGACTATGACACGTCCTCGATATTGGTGCTTTTTTCCCGTTTTCCTGCGTTAATGAAATATTTACATAATATTTATATTTTATTAACGTCTAATTGATAGCTTGTACATAGACGAAACAGCATTGACATCACCTCAAAAATATAGGGAGTGATTTTTAACATGACTGGGGAAAAAAACCTAAAAAGAATGAACCGAAGAGACTTTTTGAAGGTTGGAGGAATGAGTACTGTTGCATTGTCCTTAGGCGCTACAGGTGTTTTTTCTTTTGCAAATGCTAATAAGAGTTTTGCAGCATCTGGTAATGCAACCAGCGGCTTTGGCGGATATGGTCCATTAGTAAAAGATCCAAATGGAATATTAGATTTACCTCAAGGATTCCATTACAAGATTATTTCTCGAGAAGGTGAAAGCCTTTCAGATGGACGTCCTGTTCCTGCTATGTTTGATGGAATGGCAGCATTTTCCGGTCCACATAACTCTACTATTCTCGTTAGAAATCATGAATTAAGTGAAAACTCGAAATATCCTGTTGAAGGGAAAAATCCTTATGATAAAAACAAAACAGGTGGTACAACAACCCTTCTTGTCACACCTGAACGAGAAGTGATAAAGGAATACGTATCCTCTTCAGGTACAATTCGCAATTGTGCAGGAGGAGCAACTCCATGGGGTACTTGGTTAACTTGTGAAGAGACGATGAATCAAGGCCATGGGTATGTTTTTGAGGTCGACCCTAACGATCCAGAAAATGAGCTTTCCAAAACACCTATTAGAGATATGGGTGCATTTTCTCATGAAGCTACGGCCATTGACCCGGCTACCGGGTATGTATATCTCACAGAAGATGCTTCTAAAAGCTTCTTATATCGATTTATTCCTAATGATACAAGCCAAAAACCTGGTGCTCTTCAAAAAGGCGGTAAGCTTCAAGCTGCTGCTATTGAGGAAGTTGGAAGAACAAATGCTAGCGGCTTTAATCCAGGTCAGAAGTTCGGTATCGTTTGGAAGGATGTCGATCCAGAAAAACCAACTCTTGAAGCTGAGCAAAAAGGATGTATTATCTTCAGCCGCTTAGAGGGTGCTTACTTTGCAGGCGGTGTTTTCTGGTTTGATGACACATCAGCCGGAACAAGTAGAAAAGGAAGAGTCTATCGTTATATTCCAGCTACAAACACGCTTGAACTGTTCTATGAATCTTCTGATGCAAACAATCTAGAATCACCAGATAATATTTGTATTACACCTTGGGGAGATTTATGGATTGCAGAAGACGGAAATGCATCAGATCGAATGATCGGGTTAACTCCTGAGGGTGAGGTCTATGTATTTGCTGAGAACCGGCTGAATGGCAGTGAATTAGCAGGTCCTACCTTTTCACCAGATGGAAATACCTTTTTCGTTAATTGTCAATCTCCGGGTATTACATTTGCCATCTGGGGACCTTTTGCTCGACGAAATTCTGCTAGACAACGATTAATGGGCCATGCTGCACCTCCAACTACCTTTGCACCAGCGGTCTCAGACAAGCTAGTTGAATTTGCTGAACGCCAAGGCATGTCAATTCTAGAAGCGGCTGCATTTCAACGAAACGGAATGCCAATCGTTTAACTTATTTTTAGGAGGAATGAAATAGATGCTACAAAACATAGGGATTCCTGGTCTAATATTAATTCTCGTCATCGCGTTAATTATTTTCGGTCCATCTAAACTTCCTGAAATCGGAAAAGCCTTTGGTTCAACCTTAAAGGAATTTAAGAAGGCAACCAATGATTTAGTTAATAATGATTCAAAGGATAACACAGCATCACCTGAGGATAAAAAGCTTCAAGCTATTGATAGGACCAAAAGTCATACTGGCAGTTAAACGTTATGAATGCGGGCAGGTTCAATCCTGCTTGCATTTTTTCTTAGTATTCACCTTTTCCAAAGAAAGGAGTTATGTACATGGATTTAACCGAAATGAATCTGGTTGATCATTTATCTGAACTTCGAAAAAGAATCATCATTACCCTATGCTCTTTTATTCTTTTTCTTATCCTATCTTTTCTCTTCGTTCAAGATATTCATGATTTTTTAGTAAAAGATTTAGATGATAAACTGGCTATTTTAGGGCCTGGTGACATCCTTTGGATCTATATGGCCCTTGCTGGAATAGCAGCCATTACCTTTACACTTCCTATTGCAGCTCTTCAGGTTTGGCTTTTTGTGAAACCTGGTTTAAAAAAGGAAGAGCAAAAAATAACACTAGCGTTTATTCCAGGCATTTTTCTTTTGTTCGTATCAGGAATTGCCTTTGGTTACTTTTTAGTATTTCCTATTGTTCTATCTTTTTTGCAAAATCTAGCAGGGTCTCAATTCGAAACATTCTTTACCGTTGAAAAGTACTTCAGCTTCTTAATCAACCTTACTCTTCCTTTTGGTTTTTTGTTTGAAATGCCTGCTGTTGTAATGTTTTTAACAAGACTCGGGATTATTAATCCACATCTGCTTGCAAAATCAAGAAAACTATCTTACTTTATTCTAATCGTTGTATCCGTTCTTATCACACCTCCTGATTTTATATCAGACATTTTAGTTATGATCCCTTTAATTCTACTCTATGAATTTAGTATTACGTTATCTAAAATCGTCTATAAGAAAAAGCTTTCTATGAAGGAAGCAGTGGCCGCATAAATTATACAAATTGCAATCAAACCAAACAAAAAAACAACGACCTAGCTTGATGGTTGACCCAAAGCTAAATCGTTGTTTTTATATTCTTTTTGCATAAATAATATACCTTTGCGGAGCATTGCCCACATAACTAAAGGGATAGCATGTTGTGAGAAGAAGTTCTTCCCTTTCATTTTGAAGTGTAATAATGCTTACATCATCTGCTTCCACTATTTTTGTATCAATGATTTCATATTCAAAATCCCCATACGGTAACTTAATTTCTAAGGAATCTCCAATTTCCAGCTCCCCTGCTTTACGAAACACTGTATCTCTGTGGCCGGATAAGACAATCTGCCCACGTTCATCAGGGTAATAGCTGCCTTTATAGTGACCAACACCTTTTTCAAGATCATCAGGATCAGTTCCTTCTACAATTGGCAGGTCCGCCTCTAATCTTGGAATATGTAAAATACCAATCGCTTCACCAATTGGCGGTTTAAATGTCCCGTCCTTTTCCTTGTATACTTCTTTATCTGGCGGTGACTTCACAATTGCTTGAGCTTCTGCTAATGAATGAGATGTCTGCATTTTCGTATCAAGTATTTCCCAAATGGCGTAGCCTACTATACAAAGACCTACAATGATAAATAGATAGGAAAGCTTCTTCATTAACCATCCACGCTTTCTATTGATTTCATATCCTCATTATATCACAGAAGAATTTTACAATTTGAAGCAAGTTAGTAGAATCCACCTGATTTTTGTTAAAATTTTGTAAATCAACAAATACATTTTCTCTTAAACAAACGTTTAATTAAGGGTTTATAAGGGAATAAAGAGTAAGAATTTCATCGTTTTAAAGAGGTTGTCCACTAAGGATCCTAATTTACGAAGAAGATATGGAGGACAATATGTTTACTCTAGACAATTTACCTGTTCCTGCTTTTATCCTTGATTCCGAACTTAACATACTCGTTTGTTCATCCATCTCAAATACACTGTTTTCTATACGTAAAAATTTCTTAGATCTAGTTGACCAGGATAGTAAAAACAAAGTCCATTACTTTCTGTCTACTAATGAGAAAACAAAATTTGAAGCAACTATGATAACAGCAGAAAACAAGTTAGAGCCTTTTGATTTGTATATTACTCAAAACCGTGAAGGTTATTTGTACGTGGTTTGCATCCCGATTAAAGAGGATCAAAAAAAGGCCAGTCACCATATTCAATTACTACGCGAACAATTAATGGCAACTGACAAGGATAGATTACAACCGCATCAAAGAAAGGAAATTATCTCGTTATTTCAATCCTCTTTAACAGATTCAGACCTTTATCATTTAATTAGTTCATCAGACAATATGAAGGACTTACCAAGAAAATTGGACAAAATTCAAGATTTATTAAGCCTTCTCAGACCAGACATTATCGAAAGTGGAAAAAGCGTCCACTTTGAAGTCATTCTTGACGAACTACATGCGCTTCGTTCTTCAATTGATTTCTATATGACGTTAATACCTCTTCTAGACCGTTTCGACTGAATGAGATGAATGAAGTGAGGCTTCCATCAGTGGGGGGTGTCTTCATCACCCACTGGTGGTTAGCGAAACCTATCGGACCTTTACGGGCAGTTCCCACTTATCTTCTTTGTTTCTCTGGAATCTTGAAGCTTACTGTCCTTTAAGAGTGGGATAAAGGCAACGTAATTTCAACTGTCGTGCCTTTGTCTAATTCACTAGTAAAAACTAGTTTTCCATTATGACTTTCAATAATCTTAAAGCTGACCATTAACCCTAAACCTGTTCCTTTTTCTTTTGTTGTAAAAAATGGTTCACCCATTTTTTCGAGTTGTTCCTTAGGTATGCCTTTTCCTTGATCTTGAAAACGTATAAGGACTCTATTATCTTCTATTTTTTTCGTTTCAATCTTGAGCTGACCTGTACGTCCTTCCATTGCTTCTATTCCATTTTTCACAATATTAATAAACACTTGCTTTAGTTCATTTTCGATTCCTTTAACTGTAAAATTTATTGGTTCTATTGATGTTGCAATGGTAACATCATTTAAAATAGCTTGTGTTTCCCAGATTTTTGATACATCGTGAATAATTTTGTTAATATTGACGTCTTTAAATTCAGCTGTTTTCTGTCTTGAGAGCACAAGGAATTCATTGATGATTTCCTCGAGTCGAATAAACTCTGTCATCATGACTTCCGCATATTCTTTACTGTAAGTGTTGGTCTGGATCATTAATTGAAGAAATCCCCGTAGAGATGTTAGAGGGTTTCTAATTTCATGGGCAATTCCTGCTGCCAGCTGACCAATACCTGAGAGCATTTCAGATTTAATAAGCATTTGTTCAGAGCTTTTCCTGCTTGTAATGTCCTCGCCAACTCGCAGGATTTGCACAACATCATGGTCCTCATTCTCAACAGGTATTAAAGAGAGATACTCCCAATATTCTTTACCGTCTTTCCCTTTATAAGACAATTCACCTGTCCACTTTTCACCAGCACGGACTTTTTTCCAATACAATTCAAAGTCACTGTCTTGAAAGTATTCAGAATAGATATCCTTTAATTTCCGTCCAATTACTTGTTGTACTTCTAAGCCAAGCTGCTTAGCAAACTTACTGTTAGCATATTCAATATTGCCTTGAAAATCTGTAAAGACAGTATTCGCAGGTCCAAGCTCAATCGCTTGCTTACTTAATTGCAGCTCGCGATTTACTTTCTTAATGTCAGATATATCGATAAAGGTCATCACAATGCCATCGATTAAATTTTCACTTGTTCTGTATGGCATGATTTTAATGCTGTACCACTTTTCGTCCTTTGAAGGCAATTCCTTGATAATCGCTTTCGTTGTTACTAACACATTCTCTATATCTTGTATAATCGAATCATAATCAAGTCGATGTGTAATATGATATATAGGCCTTCCTTTATCGTGCTCTATTAGATGAAATATTTTCACCGCTTCTGGTGTATACAGCTTAATGTTAAGGTTTTTATCTAAGAAAATTGTGGCAATATTCGTATTAATAAGCAAATTGTCCATATCATTATTTAAATTTGTTAATTCTTTAATTTTCTTTTCATACTCGGTATTGACCGTAATAAGCTCTTCATTAACCGATTGCATTTCTTCATTTGTGCTTTGCAATTCTTCATTCGCTGCAATCAATTCTTCATTTGTAGACTGCAGCTCTTCATTTGACGTTTCAAGCTCTTCGATCGTTGTCTGCAGACTTTGTTTTGTATAATAAAGCTCTTGCTCTAGTTCAAATATTTTTTGGTTATAAGCTGAGTCATGATCGAACATCAATGAATCCACCTTAAACGGTGTAGAAGAGTCTGGTTGATAAACCTCTAAAAATAACGCGATATATCCCTTTCCTGCACTCTCCAAAGGCTTTACAACTAACTTTACTTGTTTGCTCTCATTTTTATTAATAAGGAGGTTATTATACTTAATTTCTTTAAATTCCTCTCTTGCCTTTTTGATAGCTGTCCCGATTGCGACTGATAAATTAGTAGGAACCATATTGAAGATATTATAGTTTACTTTTCCCTTTGGTAGATTCAAATACTCCCCGGCATCACCTGACACTAACAGAACCTCATTATGCTCATTAATCACAATGCATGGCGGCAATATCTCATCCATTAAAGAAACGTATAGCTCATCTGGGTGTTGAAACCGATTCAATTCACGAAGATGCTCCAAATTTCTTCTATCCTTCCCTTGTTGATTAGGAGATTCTTTAGGAGTAAGAAAAGCTTGAGAGACATGTTGAATGTCTGACACTTCATTGCTAAAGATCTTCCATTTATTATTAATTGAAGTAAACAGATTGGATAGTTTACCAATAGTTTCACTTGGTCCTAGGAACAAATAACCTTTCTCTTTTAGTGCAAAATGAAAAAGGGACAATACTTGTTGCTGAAGCTCAGTTTGAAAATATATCATGACATTCCGACAGCTTATCAAATCTAAATTGACAAAAGGTGAATCCTTTGCCATGTTGTGGGGAGCAAAAACTATTTTATGCCTAATCTCTCTCTTAACTTGATAATCGCTTCCTTCTTTATCGAAATATTTCACTAAAAGATGTTTCGGGATGGTTGAAACAATTTGCTCTGAATAACAGCCTTGGCTTGCAAATTTCACTGCATCACGATCAATATCTGTCGCAAAAACCTGCAGGTCGATATCACACCCTCTTTTTTCTATTTCATCATGAAATAATATCGCAAGAGAATATGCTTCTTGCCCTAATGAACAACCTGCGACCCAAATCCTTATTTTATTTCGTCCTCTTTGAATATTCTCATCTACCATTTTGGGAATAAGGTATTGCTGTAAATAGTTAAATGCTTCTATATCTCTAAAAAAATGAGTGACCCCAATAAGTAAATCTTCTTGTAAATACCTGATCTCCATCGGGTTTTCTAATAGATAATTTTTATAGGCTTCTAGTGACGGTACTGATTCCTCTATTAGGCTCATTCTGCGTTCGATTCTTCTTAACAGGGTATTTTTTTTGTACATTGAAAAATCGATCCCGCTTTTTTTATGAATCATCATTAACACTTGTTTTAAAGCAGTATCAGTATAATCAATTGGCTTTGCTGCAATATAATGTCTAATTTGCTCAGACATTGCTTTTGGACTTAGTATGTAATCTGCCGCCCCTGATTTAATGGCACTTTCAGGCATATCAATAAATTTAGCTGTTTCATTCTGAATAAGACAAAGTCCGCTTTTTTCATGTATATCATTGAGTCCTTTTGTACCATCCGTTCCTTTTCCCGATAAAATAACCCCAATTGCTTTTGTTTGTGCATAAGCTGCGATTGAAGTTAAAAATGTATCTATAGGGTTATGTACAGGCTGACTAATATCATATTCTTCCAGGTGAACAATTCCTTGATCATTTATGGTTATGTAATGATTTGGCGGACATAAATACACTGTTTTTTCTGTAAGCCGTAAACCTTCTTCTGCTAAGATTATTTGCATGTTAGTGGATTTTGATAATAATTCCGGTATAAAGCTTTTGTACTTCGGTGATATGTGCTGGACAATAACGAATACGGCATTGATGTGATGATCCATATTTTGGAAAAATTGTTCGATGGCTTCAAGTCCTCCAGCAGAAGCACCAATTCCTACTATATAAGGAACTTCAGATGAAGTTTTTCTACTATCTATTTCAACTTTCCCTTCTCGTGCATGTGACATCTATGATCCTCCCTTAAACATTGCCAATAAATCTTATTCGACAAATGCCAGTAATTTCCTGTTAGCTAAAAGGAATATATTGAATGTATCTTTTTTACGTAAGATTTCGCCTTTTTACCTAAAGGCTGTTTTCATAAATGTTGTTGCCTTATAAGAAGTATTGGAGTGGTTGATTTCCACTACAGATACTCTCTTTCCGTGGGGCGTGAGGTGTGCCTCCTCGAAGCCAGTGTCTGCGGGTCGCTTCTCCCACAGGAGTCTTGTACCTTTAGCTCCAATAAGCCTAAATAGTTTTTGTGTAAAGAAGCTTAAAACAACAATCATTTAGAAAAGAGCCTACCTAAAAAACTTACCGAACAATGATGGGATATATTTATAATGGTATCAGTTATCATTTGTGGTTGAAACTCATAAAGAGTTCTTTTTTAGAACGCATTATGAAAATGACGCTTTAATGAGGTATTCAAAAGGAGCGATTATCTCGCTCCTCTTTTGTTGTTTTATCATACTTGATGTTCAAGCGGGAGAATGATCTTAACTGTTGTTCCCTTTCCAAGTTCACTTGTGAAAAAGATGTTCCCCTTGTGGTTTTGAATGATTTTATAACTAATCATTAAGCCCAGTCCGCTGCCTTTTTCTTTGTTTGAGTAATACGGTTCTCCGAGCTTAGCGATCCTTTCTTGGGCGATTCCAACCCCCTGGTCTTTCACTAAAATATAAATCGATTCTTCATTTTCCATTCCAATCTGGATATGAATTGTCCCGCCATTTGCCATCGATTCTATCGCATTACTAATGATGTTCTGAAACACCTGCTTTATTTGATTTTCATCACATAAAACCTTCACATTAACCCGCGGATCAAAATAAAAAGTAATATTAAAAAGTTGACATAGTTCCTCATTAGCAAGTAATACATCTGACATCATCTCATTAACATGATAAAAACTACGTTCAATCCCAAGATGAGAATTTGCAAGAATCAGCATTTCATTGATAAAGTCCTCCATTTGACCCAACTCTGATAAGATAAGGTCTTTAAAAGGACAGATATCATCATGCTTTAGTTGCATAAATCCCTTCACACTTGTCAATGGATTCCGTATTTCATGAGCAATACTTGCTGCTAGCTGGCTAACAGCAGCGAGTTTATCAGATTTCCTTATTAAATCCTCATTTAATTTGGCATCAGTTATATCCTCTGCCACCCCTACCAGCCTGTATATCTTACCTTCCTTATTCATAATTGGAACGACACGATTCCGTATCCACCGAATCGAACCATCTGTATGAATAATCCTATGTTCAAACTCCTCATTCTTTTTAATATTTCTGAATTTTTCATTTACAACTTCGCGATCTTCAGGTAATATCGTGTTTACCCACAATGTTCCATCTTCATAGTATTGCTCACCCGTTCTCCCAGAGATCTCCTCCCAGGCTGAACTAATATATATGGTCTTTTTTTTCTCCAAATCAAATATCCAAAACGCTTCTTTAATATTATTGGCAATTTGGTTGAACCGCTCCTGGCTTTCCCTTAATTTGGTCTCCGCCCGCAAACGTTCAATCTCAAAACCAACCCATTGCGTCATTAATTGTAAAAACTCAAGATCGGAATTAGTAATAACCCGGTATGTGTGATTCAACGAAAAAAAGCAAATTGTTCCATAAAAATTGTTGTTGACAAAAATCGGTGCTCCAACATATTCACTTATAATGGTTGGTTGATTTTTCCCAGCAAAAGGTTTTCTAAGATGAACAGGCTCGAGACTTTCAAATACCTTTCTCGCACAGGTTTCATTAAGAGGAATGATATCCCCTTTTTTCCTTATACTTGGCATCTCAGTGATCGTTTGGAGAACTTTATAATCTTCTCCGGTAATCCTCGAAATATTTCCTTCCGGTAATTGAAAGCGGTCACAACCAATTTTTAGTAGTCTCTTTAATTTTTCATCAAACGTTAGGGAATTATTGCTCGTAACTTCATATAGAGTACGAATCGATTGTTCATTCATTGTTCTTTCAATTAAATCTGCCCTAAGCTCTAATTCAGTATTGACCCATTTACTTAAGTCAACTAATGTTTTTAATTCAGCATCAGAAAAAGAGCGCGGCTTGACATCAATAATACAAAATGAACCTATAATATTGTTACGCTTTGTCACAATCGGTGCCCCTGCGTAAAATCGAACATTATATTGCTTAACGAGTGGATTATGCATAAAACGACTATCTTTCATCGTATCTTCAATTACTAATGGACTTCCATCTAAAACAACATACTGACATATTGATTCATCTCGTCTTGTTGATCTTTCCTTTAATAAATCTCCTGTCAGACCTACACATGACTTAAACCATTGTTTATCCTCTGTAATAACCGTAACAAGAGAAACTGGCACTTGAAATATCCGGCTAGCCAATTCCGCAATACGGTCAAAGGATTTTTCATCTGGAGTATGGATGAGATTAAGACTATATAATTCTATTAATCTCCTCTCTTCCTTTTCTAAAAAAGAGGAGCTCTTTCCTTTGAATATTTCCTCTAGCTTAAAAATAGAAACCACTCCAAGCTGTTTTCTCACATTATACCATATGGAATAAACTGGTGAACAAAAGTTCGTATATTTTTTCTTTATTTAGGTAAAGTGGCCTATTAAAATGAGAAAAGACTGTCTGAAGGTGATGGATCATCGACTTTCAAGACAGTCTTTTCTCATTTATTGTTCTATTTTAATTCTGCTAAAATTTCTTCGATTTTTGCAAGCTCAGATTGTAAACCGCCACCACTTATATACCATAGTGGTCCATCTAAATAAACGACTCTTTCATTTTGATACGCTTCTGTTTTCTTAATAATATCATTTTCCATATCAGCCTCAATATTAGAGTCTCCTCCAACAGCTGCTGTACGGTCAATCACAAATAACACTTGTGGATTGAATTCTAAGATGGCTTCGAAACCGAAATTAGAACCGTGAGAGGATGATTCGATATCTTCTGTTACTGGCTTGAATCCATAAATATCATAAATGTATCCAAAGCGAGAGTCTTTTGCGAAACCTGATAATTTGCCTTCATTGTACATCGTTACTAAAGATGTTTCATAGTTTCCAGCTAAAGCTTTGATCTCTTCTAAAGCTGAATCAAACTTTGCAGTGTATTCTTTAGCTTCTGCTTCTTTACCAAACATTTTTGCTGCCAAATCTACTGAAGATAAGAATGTGTTCCAATAGTCATCCTGAGAAGTACCAACAAACACAACAGGTGCGATTTCTTTTAATTCTTCATAGTATGCTGACTGACGACCAGAGATAAAGATGACATCAGGAGCAAGTTCAGCGATATCCTCAAGAAGAGGTTCTTTTAAGTTACCAACACTTTTATACTCATCAGAAGAATATTTCTCTAGATGAGATGGTAATGAAGTGTCTTTAGGAACTCCTACAACTCCTTCAACACCTAGTGCATCTAATGTATCTAAGAAGCCATAATCAAATACGACCATTTTTTCTGGCATTGTTTCAAATGTTACGTCTTCAAAATTAATTGAACCAGCTTCTTCACTTTCAGTTGAAGCAACTGTTGGCGATACAGTCATAGGATAAACAGGGCCATCTTCCGATGAAGCTGAACTTGTTTCTTCAGCTTGACCTTCAGCTGCAGTTGTTTCAGTTGATTCTTCTGTTGTAGCCTCTCCGTTTGAACCACACGCAGCAAGCATTAATACCATAGCTGCTAGCAATGCGACAAATAAATTGCTTTTTTTCATATGTTTTCTCTCCCTCTTTTTATCTTTTTATTGTTAATGATAATCATTATCACTGATAACCATTATCATTATGCTCCATTAAAGATTTAAAGTCAATATGTATTTGTAACCTTTTTAACATAAATGTAAAAAATTAAAAACATTGTAACTTTTTAGAAGATTACCTAGAGAAAGCCATTTAACATGTTCATTCGTTTCTCTAGGCTGCTTTTGTTTTTACGTATGTGAGTTAAAGTACACACATATTCTGCATCCATTCTGCTCTTGTATCGGAATATCCATATCATAAATTTCACGTAACGCATCAGAGTTAATAATTTCATGGGTTGGTCCGTTTTTCATAAGCCTGCCATTTTTCAATGCAACGATACGATCTGAATAAACAGACGCAAAGTTTATGTCATGCAATACGATGACAACTGTTTTTCCAAGCTCATCCACAAGCTTCCGTAAAATTTTCATAATTTGAACAGAGTGTTTCATATCTAAATTATTTAAAGGCTCATCAAGCAAAACATAATCTGTATCCTGTGCAATGACCATTGCAATAAAAGCACGTTGTCTTTGACCACCTGATAATTCATCTAAAAACTTGTCTTGCATCTCGACTAAATTCATATAATCAATTGCTTGATCAATAAATTTTTCATCTTCAGCTGTCAGACGCCCTCTTGAATAAGGATAGCGACCAAATGCAATAAGCTCACGTACCGTTAGTCGGACATTAAGGTAGTTCGCTTGTTTCAAAATCGATACACGTTTGGCAAATTCAGAGGATTTCCACTTTTTCACATTATTTTGATCCAGTAATACTTCACCTGTATCTGCTTCTAATAAACGACTCACCATAGAAAGAAGTGTTGACTTACCAGCACCATTCGGCCCGATAAACGATGTAATTGTTCCCGGCTCGATTGTGACAGTAACATCTTCTACAACAGGTTTTTTACCAAATTGCTTTGTTAATCCTTTGATTTCAATCATCCTGCTGCCCTACTTTCCTTTAGTAATAGATAAATAAAGTAAATACCGCCAATAAAGTTAATAATAACGCTTAATGTTGTGCGTAATTCAAAAATATGCTCAACAAGGAACTGACCGCCGACTAATGCGATAATACTGATTAAACTTGCTCCTAATATGAGAATAGAATGCTTATATGTCACCAAATACTGATACGCAAGATTGGCAACAATTAATCCAAAAAACGTAATTGGCCCAACAAGTGCTGTAGACGTTGCAATCAGTACAGATGACAAAATTAAAATCCTCATCACCATACCGTCATAATTGATGCCAAGGTTCATCGCATTTTCACGGCCAAGTGACATCACATCCAGCTTCCCCATAATGAGGTACCCGTAAATAAACGCAATGAGCAAAATGCCAATCGAGATATATAATAATTCAGCCTTTACATTCGTGAAGGTCGCGAATAAACGGTTTTGGAGACTTAAATACTCCACAGGATCAATCAGTACTTGCAAGAATGTGACAAAGCTTCCCAGGAGTGTTCCAATAATCATCCCAATTAATAGTAGAAAATAAATTGGATGCTTATCCGCTCTGAACAAGAATCGATATAAAATCATGGCAAAAGCAACCATCGCAACAATTGCGGCACCAAAGTTTAGATATTTATTTAACACCCAAACTGACATAGATCCTGCAAAAAAGTAGATGAGTGTTTGCACTACTTGATACATAGAATCAAGGCCCATAACTGAAGGGGTTAAAATTCGATTATGTGTAATGGTTTGGAACACGACAGTCGAATAGGCAATCGCAATCCCTGTTACAACCATCGCTGAAACACGGAGCATACGCTTTGGAAATGCATAATCAAAGCCGCCTTTTATATCATAAAAGCCATAGAGTAAAATACACACTATCGCTATTGCCGCTAACAAAATTAGTTTCGTACTATTTCGCATATGCTCTCCCCCTAAGTAGCATAGTTAAGAAGATCGCACTGCCTATCACTGCCACCGTTACATTAACTGGAATCTCGTAAGGGTGAATAATAATACGTCCAAGAATGTCACATATTAATAAGAAGACAATCCCTAACACTGCTGTATGCGGAATGGTTTTACGTAAATTATCACCTAAATAAAGGGAGACAATATTTGGAACAATCAGACCTAAAAAGGGAATAACCCCAACAGTAAGCACAACAGTTGTAGAAATAATTGCGACAAGAATAAGGCCAATATTTAGCACCAGCTTATAACTTAAACCCAGATTTTTCGCAAAATCTTCTCCCATTCCGGCGACTGTGAATTTATTCGCATAAAGATACGCGATGATGACCGCTGGAATACTTACATATAACAGCTCATAACGGCCAGCAATAACTAAAGTAAAACTTCCCATCAGCCAAGAAGATATATTTTGCAGAAGATCGGCTTCATATCCAAAGAAAGTTGTAATGGAAGACAGAATATTCCCATACATAATTCCAATTAATGGGACAAAAATGACATCCTTAAATTTGATACGATCTAATATTTGCATAAAAATGAATGTTCCTGCTAAAGCAAAGGCAAAACTAAAAATCACTTGCTGCGTATATGTGACATTCGTAAAGAATAGCATAGAAATTAAGATTCCTAGTTTTGCTGCATCTAATGTTCCAGCAGTTGTTGGCGATACAAACTTATTTCGGCTTAAAGACTGCATAATTAAGCCCGCAATACTCATTCCAGCACCTGCTAATATAATGGCTATTAACCGAGGTAGCCGACTTATTAAGAAAATTTGTGTTTCATCTGATTCCCAATCTAATAAATCACTCGGTTTTATATCAATTGCTCCGATAAATAGCGATATAAAAGACAGGACTATAGCTGCAATTCCTAAAATCCATAGTCTCATTTATAACCCTCATAACGTGAATATTCTTAAAAACAATGATCATTCTAAGCCGACTTTAATCATCTAAAACAAAAGGCCCTATTTCATTTAAATGTTTGTGATCACATATGTATAAAGCTTAATAAACATGCCCTACAAAATGGTAAACAAATTATTGATAATCATTATCATCAAATAACAAAAAAAAGACGCTTGCTGGATCTGCCTTTTCCAATTGTTGAGATTGATTATCAACTACAATAATTAATGTATCACAAAAAATAAACCGAGAAAAGAGGTAATTTTCAAATTATGGCATTTGTCTAAATTTATTCACAATTTCTTCATAAATTCAAAAGCGTAATCGGCTTGATCAGCCTTAGGCTAACAAGAGGCAAATGAATAGAAGACGTTCTTTGTCTTCAATTCATTTGTGGCTAGGCGCTGGCAGTCTAAAATCACGTCTCCCTGCCACAACGACTGCACTTGCACGTCCTGTCTTCGAAGCTGGATGTCGAGGCAGTTCTTATAGTTGAAGGCATTTTCAATTTCATATGAAATCACAAAGGAGATTCAACAAATATTTTGTTTGAATCTCCTTTGTGATTTCTTCTATAATGTTTTAATTAGACGTCTAATAGCCTCCGAGACATCAATTTGATTTTCTTGGCAATGATTCGTTAACTTTCGATAAGCCTCATCATCAAGCCTTACATGAACGGAATGTAAATATTTATCAGAATCCAATTTTCTAGGTCTTCCTCTTGTAACTTTTCTTTTACCGATGCCGTCTTTCCATACATTAATAATGACATATCCATGCTTTTTCACCCAATGATCACAATCATTCTCTTTCCACATCGCATTAGCTCTCTCTTGAAAATCAAGTTTAAATTTCGTTAATTCCTCACCTTGAAGTCCCTTCATGATTCCTTTTTCCATAGCTTTATGCTCGATAAACTGTTGAAATTGGTCGTAAGATTTGAATGTCAATTCCTTCATCGTTTCACTCCTGTAACCTATTTTCATATGATGTCTTATGTTTCTCTAAAAATCATACTTTTTTCTGAAACCGTTGTAAATTAATTTTAGAATTGAATGATAGAAACCACTTAAACAAACGTTTAATTAAATAGAAAAAAAGAAACCAGGCATTATGCTGGTTTCAAAGTGTAGCTTTACCCCTCTAGTATTCTCTCAATCTGTGATAGCTCATCTTGGGTAAATTCAAGAGATTTTAGAGCTTCGACGTTTTCTTCTATTTGCCTTACTTTGCTTGCGCCAATTAATGCAGATGTCACTCTGCCTTCACGAAGTACCCAAGCTAAAGCCATCTGTGCGAGATTTTGACCGCGGTTTTGGGCAATCTCATTTAATTGTTTTACTTTGCTAATTACATCCCCTGTTACTCGATCTTCACTTAAAAACGTATTCTCTTTCGCTGCTCTTGAATCAGCAGGAATTCCTGAAAGATATTTATTCGTTAATAACCCTTGTTCTAATGGACAGAACGCTATCGAACCTACTCCATTTTCCTGAAGTACATCCTGAAGTCCATTTTCGATCCAGCGATTGAACATCGAATAACTAGGTTGATGGATTAATAGCGGTGTTCCCAGATCATTTAATATTTTTACAGCTTCAGCTGTTTGTTCCGCATTATAACTAGAAATCCCGACATATAAGGCTTTTCCTTGACGGACAATTTGATCAAGAGCCCCCATAGTCTCTTCTAGCGGTGTATTTGGATCTGGTCGATGTGAGTAAAAAATATCAACATAATCAAGGCCCATCCTTTTAAGGCTTTGATCAAGGCTAGCAATTAAATACTTTTTAGATCCCCATTCACCATAAGGTCCATCCCACATATGATAGCCAGCCTTAGTTGAAATGATTAATTCATCTCGGTATGGTGCGAAATCAGTTTTTAAGATTTTCCCAAACATTTCCTCCGCACTTCCTCGAGGAGGGCCATAATTATTTGCTAAATCAAAATGAGTGATACCTAAATCGAACGCCCTGCGCAACATTGCTCTCCCATTTTCAAAAGAATCCACCCCGCCAAAGTTATGCCATAATCCTAAAGAAATGGCAGGAAGCAGCAGACCCGATCTCCCGACACGATTATATTTCATTTCCTTATAGCGATTCTCACTCGCCTTGTATGTCATGTTATGTATCCCCTTTCAATTCAACTGTCTACATTCTACCTTATTCCTATTTATTTTTCATCGTCACATCATCATTTTAAAAAAGAGCTTGGTAATCCAAGCTCTAAGAATTCTATACGATCAGATTCGTTGTATCATAAACTCAAATTCCATCTCTTCATTTGCCATTAATAAGTGTTCATCATGAACAGGAGCACCCCAACTGTCATCTCCACCAACACCCATTTGCTTACCTGTGATTGTCACAACGGTATAATGTATATTAGGAAGCTCAAAATGATGTCCAGCATTCTCAAGCTCAAATGCTGTATATGGTAAGATAGTACATTCAAAAGGTTTATCCGGGTTGGATATTTGAATACCTTTTCCATTACTGTTTGTCACGTTTACACGACGGACTCCTGTTCGATTTCCTGATTCTTGTGGCATCACATATCCTGACACATTATCAGCGACTTTATTTTTAAAGATTCCTAATCTTGCACCCTTTGAACGATCTGAATAATTCTCTTCAGGTCCCATTGCATACCATTCGAGTTGGTTATAATCTGCTGGAACCTTAAAGGATACTGCAAAGATTGGAAGCTGCGGGAGACCTTCTGCACCATGATAAACCGATTTAACGCGGATGCTTCCATCTTGATAAACAAAATAAGAGATGTTCACTACAAGTTCATCATGTATCGAAAATTTATAAGTGAAGTTTACATTTACACTCTCATTTTCTTCTACGATTTCCATTCCAACACATTTACGTGCTAAGCTGGCTGCAAGCCAAATTCCAGAATGATAATCTTGGTGATATCCCCTATCATTATCAGTTGTTGCTCTCCAAAATAGTGGTGAAGGTGGAACGGCGATCATTTCTCTTCCTGCATAGTTTAAGGATATAAGACTACCAAACTGCTTTGAAAACATGATCGTAAAATCTCTGCCGTGAACACCAATGTTCACATCACCATGAGCAACTCTTAGTTCACCAGTTGTTTCTATTTCAATTTCTTTGTTATTGTTCATGGTAAATACATGCTGTCCAAATGCGATTTCATAATCGGCATCTGCCCAGAGAGTGTGTTCTTTTAATTTTAATGAAGCATGAATGCAATACTCGCCTGAATCTTTTAATAAATTCGCAGGAAAATCAAATTCTACTCGACCTTTACTTTGTGGTTCTACACTCACATCAAGCTTATTACTGTACAATTCCTTCCCTTCCAAGAAAAGGATATACTCTAAATCATAAGCAGATGTATCTAAAAATAGATTTTCATTTGTGATTGTCACACCAGCCTGATCTGGAGTTAGCTTTATATTTTGATACAGGAACTTCACTTCCTGCATTTTCGGAGATTCCTCTCGATTTGCATAAACAATTCCATTTGTACAGAATCCATAATCAGATGGACGATCATCAAAATCACCGCCATATGCTAAGTATTTGTTCCCATAGCGATCCTTTTTCATAAGTGATTGGTCAATATAATCCCAAATAAATCCACCTTGGTACATCTGGAATTTCATTTCCAAGTCAGTATATTTATACATTCCGCCAAGTGAATTTCCCATTGCATGCATATATTCACAGCTTATATAGGGCTTTTCTGGATTTTCTGTTAAATATTTCTCAATATCTGCCGGCTTTGCATACATACGGCTTTCCATATCACTTGTGTCATTGTATTCACGATTGTGAAATACTCCTTCATAGTGAACGAGACGGCTAGAATCAACGGATTTGAAATATCGTGTTACATTTAATATGACTTCACCTGCATATGATTCATTTCCACATGACCAGATAAGGATGGATGGGTGATTTTTATCCCTCTCATACATTGAAATCGCACGGTCTAATACAATGTCCTGCCATTCAGGCTTATTCCCTGGAATATTCCATGATGGTTCAACCTTCCCCATTTTTTGCCATGATCCATGGGTTTCTAGATTCATCTCATCGATTACATAAATACCATATTCATCACAAAGCTGATACCAATAGCTTTGATTAGGGTAATGAGAGGTACGTACTGCATTGATATTATTACGTTTCAAGGTTTTAATATCCCACAGCATATCCTCCTTTGTAATCGCGCGCCCTCTATGACAATTAAATTCATGGCGATTCACACCTTTAAAAACAATACGCTTTCCATTAATACACATTATCTTGTCAATAAGCTCAAACCTTCTAAAACCAACTTTTTGCGGAATGACTTCTACAAGTTTTCCGGCTTCATTGTACAGCTGAATATATAATGTATATAAATATGGGGCTTCTGCACTCCAAAGCATCGGGTCATCCACAGTCATTGTAAAGTTATGCGCCTCACCAACAATATTTTCTTTTTTCGATTCTACTAATTTATTTTGGGAATCATATAGATCTACTACAACAGTTGAATGGATAGGTATAGATGACATGAAGGTAAGATCAGCCTTAAGAGCCCCTTTCGTATATGTCTCATCTAGCTCTGCACGTATATCGGCATCATAAACATGGAGTTTTGGGATAGTGTAAAGATACACATCACGGAAAATTCCTGAAAAACGCCAGAAATCTTGATCCTCCAGCCAACTGCCAGTACTTCTCTGGTATACCTCAACAGCTAATTTGTTTTCCCCATCTTTTAAATAAGGAGTAAGTTCAAATTCTGCCGGAGTGAAGCTGTCTTCACTGTACCCAACAAATTCCCCGTTTAACCACACATAAAATGCAGACTCTACTCCTTGAAAAGAAATAAAAATTTGCTTATTTTTCATATGATCAGGAATATGAAAATACTTTACATAGCTTCCTACCGGATTATGGTCTTCCGGTATCGCTGGGGGACGAATTTCATTATGTCCATCCCAAGGATAAATGGTATTAACATATTGGGGCTTTCCATACCCTTGTAGCTGGATATGTCCAGGGACCTCAATATCCCCCCACCCCTGACACTCAACATCTAGTTTGTAAAAATGATCTGGACGACTTTGCGGATTTACTGAATAATGAAATTTCCAATTTCCGTTTAAGTTATATCTCATCCTCATTGGAGAAAACTTTTCAGCCTCCTCCATCGTCTCATAGTAAACATGATCTGAATGCGCAGGGAGTCGATTAACCGCAAACACATTTAAATCCGTAAGCCAGCCAATATCTGGTTTTGTGCTCGTTTTAATAGTTGTTGTCGCCATAAACTCTCTCTTCCTTTCAACATATAATGATGTTTATTTCACAGAACCCATCATTCCAGCAACAAAGTGCTTTTGCATGATAAAGAAAATGATCGCTGCCGGTAATGTAGCGATAACAATGGCCGTCATAATCACTCCAAAGTCCGGTGAATACCCTGAGCCTAGATTTGAAATAAGCAATGGGATTGTTTGATTTTCCGGTGATTGTAACACAACAAGCGGCCACAAATAATTATTCCAGCTACCCATAAATGTAATAATCGCAGCAGCGGCATAGGTTGTTTTCATTGTTGGTACATAAATTCTAAAAAACACACCCAATTCACTTAGCCCATCTATACGACCAGCTTCAAGAATGTCCTTAGGAAACATTTTTGTGCTTTGGCGAAAGAAAAAAATCAGAAAGGCTGTTGTCACAGATGGCAAAACAGCTGCCGTTAAAGTATCAATCCCCATGAAAGGTGCTGTTTGTGAAATGGTACCGAACATCCGAAATAACGGAACCATTAAAGCTGCAAATGGAATCATCATGGAAAGTAGCAAAATATTAAACACAACATCCTTTGCTTTACTTTTAAAAATCTCAAATCCATATCCAGCAAGAGAAGCAATCAGTAAGGATAGTATAGTTGTTGTAATTGAAATTTTCGCTGAGTTCACTAACGCTGGTACAAGATCAACTGTATTTAATAGGTTTTGAAAGTTTTGTATTAAATGACTACCAGGTAATAATCTTCCTTGTGTAACGTCAACAGATTTGTTTGTAGCACTAACAATCATCCATATAAATGGGAATACAGAGACGATTGTAGCTAACGCTAAGAAAACATAGCTTAAAATTCGCTTCAGTTTAGCCATTTCGATCACCTGCCACTTTGAATTGAATAATAGAGAAGATCACGATCATGATCACAATTGCATAGGAGACTGTTGCTGCATACCCAAAATCTGGTGTGTATTTAAAGGATAAATTGTAAATGTACTGAGAAATGGTCATTGTTGCATTACCGGGTCCGCCTTTTGTAATGTTCATAACTTCATCAAATAACTGTAATGTACCAATTGTTGACGTAATAGAAGTAAATAGAATAATAGGTTTTAACATCGGAATCGTAATTTTAAAGAATTGCTGAAGTGAAGAGGCCCCATCAATTTTTGCTGCCTCATAAATGGATTGATCAATATTTTGTAAGGCTGATAAATAAAAGATCATATTGTATCCGGTCCAACGCCATGTAATCGCAATAACGATAGCTATTTTCGCCCATAATGGATCTGTCAGCCATTGAATAGGTGCATCGATAATCGAAACCTTCATGAGAAACAGATTAATAATGCCATCTGTACCAAATAAATATTTAAAGACAACGGAGTAAGCAACAAGTGAGGTCACACACGGTAAAAAGATAGCTGTACGAAAGAATCCTTTCATTTTCAGGGTTTTATCATTCAACAGCACCGAAATAAATAATGCTAAGAGAATCATTAATGGAACTTGAATAATAAGATAAAAAACGGTATTTTTCACAGCTGTAAGGAATGTAGGATCCTTAATTAATCGAACATAATTATCTATGCCGATAAAAGTCAAATTAGTGCCGGCACCTGATTGAAAAGACAACAGTAAAGCTTGAAGCATTGGGTAAAAATAAAACACCACAATCATTAGCGTAGCAACTGCTATAAAAGACCAGCCAATAACAGCATTTTTTATGCGAATATTCCTTCTTGGCTTTATCACTGGAACAGATTGAGTCTGAGTCGTTTTTGTCGGTATCAACTGCTTTCACTCCTTAACATATGGTTAGAAAAGCGCAAGCGCCTTGGTCTCGCCGTACAAACTAAGAGGAGCATCGCCTGAGATAAAGCTGACTTATCGGACTTTTACCTGGCAGTGAACTCTCACACTTTGTTCTCCCTTGAGTCGTTTTTTACTGCCCGTTTAAGTGGGGACAAAGGAAATACGGTAAACGCAAGCAAACCGATGTTGACTTATCGTAGGGAGATGACCTGCTTGATAGGCGATAGGCGCTTGAACTAGACACCAAAACTAAGTACAAAATTTTATACTTTCTTATTCTGTTAGAAAAAGCCTTAAGCTCTCGCCTGAAACTTCATGAATCTGTCCTAGAAGAAGCAGGGAGTTCCTAAGGCTTATTTAGAAATTACTTGAGTTGTGCTTCTGCTTGAGCTTGTGCATCTTCTAGCACTTGATCAATATCTTTGCCGTTAAGGTAGTTTTGCATTTCGACAACTAAGATATCCTCAATTGCGTATGTGTGTAAACCGTAGTTGATTTGAGGAATTTCCTCCATCCATTTTGATAAATCAGAGATCGTTTTTTGACCTCCAAAATATTCATCTGCTGCCTTGTACGCTTCCCCCTCTGTAGCTGGAATATATGTCCCAATTGCACCGATTTCAGTGACTAAATCTTGGTAGAAATCAACATTTGAACCAAATGTTTTTGCAAGGAAATCAGCTGCTTTTTCTTTACCAGGAACATCAAGTACATACCATGAACTACCACCTAAGTTGGAAGCATTAACAGAGCTATCCATACCCGGAATTCTTGGAATTGGAGCAATTGCCCACTTACCTGATTGTGAGGCTTCTGCCTTAACAGATGCTGTAATCCAGTTTCCTGTAGGTATTGAAGCAACTTCTCCACCATTAAATCCTTCTAACAATTGATTCCAATCTGAAATAGGTCTTACAATATCTGCTTCAACAAGTTTCTTATAGACTTCAAATGATTTCTTTAATGCTTCATTACCAGCTAATTGAGGTGTAACACCATCTTCTTCTGTAAACCAAGTGCCTGCTGATTGAACCATGATCCGAACGATTCCCATATCGTTGGGGTCTAGAGATAACATGTATTTCCCAGTTTTTTCTTTTACTGCTTTTCCAATCTCAATATATTTATCCCAATCAATATTTTGAAGATCTTCTAATGTGTAGCCTGCTTCTTCTAAATAATCCGTTCTTACATATAATCCTGTTACACCTGAGTCAAACGGAATACCATAATTTTTTCCATCCAGACTTGTTGGTTCAAGTTTATATGGAGCAAAATCTTCTGAATTAAAAGAATCCGTTAACTCAAGAAAAGCATCTGGATAAGCTTGAAGAAAGCCTTGTGCACGAAAATCTTCAATTAATACAATATTCGGCAATCCTTTGGTAGTACCAGAGCTTAGACTTGTGTTTAGCTTTTGAACAACATCTTCCTGAGCATTTTCAATAATGTTAATTTTAAAATCCGGATTTTCAGCTTGATATGACTCTGCTGCTAAATTCATTGCCTTGACGTTAAAATTCGGATCCCATGTCCAAATCGTTAATTCATTTGGATCTGATGAACCACTGGATTCTGTTTGTGCCTGTTCATTCGATCCTGATGAGCAAGCTGTTAACAACAAAAGACTAACTAAAAATAATGCAAATACCTTCTTCATACATGTACCCCCATCTCTTTAGTTTACAAGAATGTAAGCGCTATCTAACTTACATTCTTATATTAGCATTTTTAGAGATTTTACTTATAGGAAGATATTTTTATAAATTTGTGATATTTTTATGAATTGTATGCGTTTTCCTGGTTGGGGATTTGTAATTTCTTTAGATATTTGTAAATTTATCTTCTAAATCAATAGGAATTCTAATTTTCACGCTCGTCCCTTCACCTGGCTTACTAAAAATTTCAACCCCGTATTTATCTCCATAGATGAGCTGTAAACGTTCATGTACATTTCGAACACCAATTCCAGTAAAATGTTGTTGTTTTTGTTTTGTCATTGGGAGATGATGTTCAGATGAAACCTTCATCCCGTCACCGTTATCCATCACTTCACATACTATTGTATTTCCTTCCCTCCATATCATTAGATTAATAAATCCATTCGTTTTTATATTAAATCCATGAAAAAAGGCGTTTTCTATAAAAGGCTGCAAAATCAGTTTTGGAATATGGTTTTGGTTACAATCAGATGAAACGAAATAGTTTACTTTAATCCGATCACCGTAACGCATTTGATTAATGTATACATAGGCCTTTAAATTGTCTACTTCTTGTTTAATTGTAATCGTTTCACTAACATTCCCTAACGTATTTTGAAGCAAGGAAATTAATGAATTAATTGTTTCTTCAGCCTTCGCTTTCCCGCCTTGTTGAACCATAAATTTAATCGAAGTGAGTGTATTATAAAGGAAATGCGGATTTATCTGTTGCTGTAAGGCTGCAAGTTCAGCATGACGTTTTTCTTTTTGATATAATACAAGCTTTTCCAGGTATTCATGAAGCTCATCTAACATAGAGTTAAAAGCCATGCCTATTTGTCTTGTTTCATACGTGCCTGTTATTGATACATACTGATCAAAGTTGTACTTTGAAGTATTTTCGATTTGCTTAACTAAAGTTGATAACGAATTTGTTACCCTTCTGGATACAAGAAAGACAATAACAAGAGCAACTAGCACGATGCCTATTGATAACAAAACAATTTGTTTTTTATTAAACAAACCGTTTATTGCTGTTTTCTTATCGATTAAATTAACTAAATATAAATCAAGTGAGGGAAGATATTTGGTAAAAATAATTTGATCTTCCCCCATAATTTTTCCTATGGTATAGTTGTGTGTCACATCTTGATTTGATGTTAAATAGGCTGATAACTCTTCTGCTTTTTGACCAATGAGATCCGTTTGATTACTAGAAACGATGTCACCCGATTTATTTAACACAAACACATCATTTCCAGCACTTGTAAAACTATTATAGAATGTTTTAAATTCACTTTCTTCAATGACAAAGTACATTGTGCCATATACTTTTCCAGAAATACTGTCCATTAATGCTTTAGAAACAACAATAAATTGGCCGTCTGCCGCTTCATAGTTCCGAGCTTTTTTTTGACCGATTTGATAGATCAATCGATTTGGTTCCTTTAACGTATTTTCGGTAAGCTTATTTGTTCTTAATTCTTCAAATGTAATCGGCCAATAGGTTTGTCCAGTTGAGAAATTAAAATCATTTATCCCTGTAATCAGGATCTCTACCTCATACGTTTCTAGAGGTGATTGAATATAATTTATTTGTTGCCCCATATCATAAATAGACTTCATTTTTTGAGCATTACTCTGTTCTTCTGTAAGGATCCTTTTGATCGTGCCGCTTTGTGAGATATTGTTTGAGGCAATGACAATGGCATAATGAAAGGACTCAAAGTTTTTCTTCACTTGGTCCATCACTTTTGCATTTGTAATACTAAACTTGTCGATAAAAAATTTCTCAGACATTTTAAATGTCGTCCACGTAATAATGACAGACACGGAAATAATCGTGACAACGGTTACAAAAAACATAATAATAAATAACCCGTTATGTTTAAAATGATTCTGAAATACCTTCACGTCTATTCACATCTCCTACTTCATATAATGTTTTCTTCTATATTGACTAGGAGATACTCCCTTTACCTTTTTAAACACTTTACAAAAATAACTATGATCTGAATACCCCACAGTTTCACTTATTTCTGCAATCGGCAACGTATTATGAATTAATAGCTTTGTCGCTTCTTCAATTCGTACTCTATTTAAATATTCATTAAATCCCTCATTATTATTTGTTGAAAAATAGTTTGATAGATAAGAAGGATTAAAATGAAAGTGGTTTGCTACACCGGTAAGAGTAAGTGGTTCAGCATAATGTTCTTGGATATATTTTAGAATCATTTTCATATTTGAATTGGAAGAATGTTTATCCTTTACATGAATAATAGTTTTAACTTCTTGAAGAAATTGATTTAACAGTTCAATAACATCATTTGCAGAGCTTGCTTCATCGATTGAGTTAAAATACGAGAATTTTCTATTTTCTAATTCCTTTACATCGTACTCCATATTGTTCAATAGAACTGTAATGGTAAAGATCATGTTTTCAAAAAAAGATTTGTATTCAAAAACATCTGTTGTAAAGTTTGTTGATAACTCAGTTACATACTTCTGTAAATAATCGAAAGCAAATTCAAAGCGTTCATTCTTTATTTCATCTGTAAACCAATCTAGATTAAATGAGGAACACTTGCTAGACTCTGTCGGCATTTTTTTCTGATCTAGTACTTTTTCATCTGGAAAATAAAAACGATATTGCAGCATACTTCTTATTCCTTCTTTATACACTTGTCCAATTTCAGAGAAGTCTGTGAAGCCTTTGCTTATTGCAAAACTAGTTCCAGTCTCGATATTTGCTAAATCGTTTGCTAGGGTAAGAATCTTTGAAAAATGGTTTGTATTAATGTTAATAAGAAATACAAAGACATTTTTCTCACCATTAAAGCAATAATGAACAGCATCCTCCAGCTGTTCATCAATGGCAGATGAAAGCCTTTCCTTTAAAGATTGACCAAAGCCCTCAGCCTCGTTAGAAAGGTGGTTCTTAAAATCCACTCCCATTAAATAAAAAGTGGAATGTGGAAAAACCTCAGAAATGATTTCGGAATCAGGAACATCATGATAACCCGAAATTAACTTATCAATTAGATAGGTGACTGAAAGAGAGCTGTCATTCCTTTTTTTCGTTTCAAGAAAAGCAGGTATTTTGCTCACAGCTGTTCTTAATACCTTTAACAACCCTTCAGCATCAAGCTTTGGCTTTAAGATATAGTCTATAGCCCCATTTTGGAAAGTTGAGCGAACATAATCGAATTCGCCAAAGCTACTCAAGATGATGATTTGGATATGGGGATATTTCTCTTTCACTATTCTCGTCAATTCTTCTCCATCCATGATTGGCATAACAATATCAGTTAAGATAATATGCGGATTTGTTAACTCAATTAATTCAAGTGCTTCTTGACCATTCGATGCTTCTCCTATCACTTGAAAGCCTTCTTGTTCCCAATTTATATAATGTTTTATCCCTTGCCTAATTAATGTTTCATCGTCCACAATAAGTGTTCTGTATAATTCTCCCGTTTTCATCGTGATCCCCCTCATAAGAGACAATCAGTTATGTGAATAACCCTTACATCCTATTATACACCCATAATTGGTATGACAAATGGTAAATGATCCATCTTAGTGAAGGGGGCCCCTATCCTTTTTATAAAACGAGCAGGCAAAATGAAAAGAGCCCCAATTTCTTTTGGGGCTTCCTTGCTAAGCATACATTTTATTGTCATCTTTTCTAAAGAAACTTTTCATTGCTTGGAAAACATCTGCTTTTTGCTTGAGGATATAATAGCGGAACTTCTCATCATTGACATTTTTATATGCGGACATTAGGGTTGAGTGACGATTATATTGATTTACTTCACCATAACCAAAAATATTGGAAACCTTCATTAATTCTCCTACAAGTTTGACACAGCGTGCGTTATCAGATGTTAAGTTATCACCGTCTGAAAAATGAAATGGATAAATATTATATCTTGATGGATTATACTTCTCTTCAATGACTTCAAGTGCTTTTCGATAGGCTGAAGAACAAATGGTTCCTCCGCTTTCTCCTTTTGAAAAGAAATCCTCTTCCGAAACGATTTTTGCTTCTGTATGATGTGCAATAAATTCAATGTCTACCTTTTCATACTTTGTTCTTAGGAATCTTGTCATCCAGAAGAAAAAGCTTCGAGCCATATATTTTTCCCAAAGACCCATCGAGCCGCTCGTATCCATCATCGCAATGACAACGGCTTTAGATTCTGGTTTCACAACCTCATTCCATGTTTTAAATTTTAAGTCTTCAGGATAGATTGGATGAAATTTAGATTTCCCTGCCATAGCATTACGTTTATATGCTGAAAGCATTGTACGCTTCTTATCAACATTTCCCATAAGTCCTGTTCTTCTGATGTCATTAAATTCTATATTTTCAATGACAATATTGTCTCGCTCTTTTTGTTTTAAATTCGGAAGCTCTAATTCCTTAAATAATGCCGCCTCTAGTTCTAGTATTGAAACTTCGGCTTCATAGTAATCCTCTCCAGCTTGATCTCCAGCTCCCTGACCCTTGCCAGGACCCTTTGCATCCGCTTGTGACCCATCTCTCGCTACGACATCACCGACCTGACTCTCCCCATCACCTTGGCCAACATGCTTATTTTTATCATAGTTATAGCGAATTTTATATTCGTCGAGTGAACGAATTGGGATTTTCACAACATCCTTCCCATTTGACATGATAATACTTTCTTCTGTGATAAGATCTGGAAGGTTGTTACGAATAGCTTCTTGTACTTTTTCTTGATGGCGTGTTTGATCATCATGGCCTTTGCGATGGAGGGTCCAATCTTCTTGTGAGATAACAAAATTCTGATCTTGACTAGACATATGAACAATTCCCCCTCCAATAATTTTTTCGGATTCTTAAGATAGTGACTTGTGTTTTTCAAAATTCCAGGTGCTTGTTTAGAAAAACTTGGCTTATCATCAAGCGCCTTAATGGCGAAAGCCTTAGTTTCTCTTATCCTATCAACCATAAACCGTTCAACTTTCAGTTAGTGCAAAAAAAGTGTCACATTTTTCAAATAATCAGCATACATTAACGTGGATGAATAAAAAGTCTATTACCAGCTATATTTGAATTCTGTGGATTACTCTATCCTATGCAAGAGAATTGATTTATTGACAAATAATTTAGAAAATTAAACTGGAATCTTTAAAAATAAGACAAGTTCCCAAGCCTATTTAGGACAAGCTATTACATTTATATTTTTTAATATGCAAAGTTGTTTTTTTCCATCAAGATTCATTGTCTACCAATCCCTCTTTCCAACTCTTAAAGACAAAAAAGCTGACAATAAAATGCCAGCCGTAATGGTCATGTGCTTTATCTATTTAATAAGCTTCCTACATAACGGAGCAATTCATTAGCAGACGTTGAGTTGTAACCGTGCTCATCAATGAGGCGTGCGACAACTTCGTTAATTTTCTTAAGCTGTTGCTCGTCTGGTGTTTTCGATGAGGTTGTAATTTTCACCACATCTTTTAGATCTGCAAATAGTTTCTTTTGAATAGCTTCACGTAAACGTTCATGTGAATTGTAGTCAAATCTCTTTCCTTTTCTAGCATAAGCCGAAATTCGGATCAGGATTTCTTCACGGAATGCTTTCTTAGCATTTTCTGAAATACCAATTTGCTCCTCAATTGATCTCATTAATTTTTCATCTGGATTCATTTCTTCACCAGTTAATGGATCGCGGAGTTTGTTTTTATTACAATACGCTTCCACATTGTCTAAATAGTTATCCATAAGTGTTTTAGCGGATTCTTCATACGAATAAACAAATGCTTTTTGAACTTCTTTTTTTGCCATGTCATCATAAAGCTGACGAGCAACTGAAATAAAGTTTAAGTATCTTTCACGATCTTCAGTTGAGATTGAGGCATGCTGATCAAGACCTTCTTTTAATGCTCTTAATACGTCCAGAGCGTTGATAGATGGTACTTCTTTACGAATGATTGTCGAAGAAATACGGTTAATCACATAACGCGGGTCTATACCAGACATTCCCTCATCATTGTATTCCTTTCTAAGCTCATTTACATCAACTGAGTTAAACCCTTCTACACTTTCACCATCATACAATCTCATTTTTTTCACAAGATCGATGTCTCCGCGCTTTGGTTCCTTTAAACGAGTTAAGATTGTAAACATTGCTGCCACCTTCAGAGTGTGCGGGGCAATATGAACATCTGATACATCACTTTCTCCGATCATTTTTTCGTAAATGCGCTCTTCTTCTGTGACCTTCAGATTGTATGGAACTGGCATAACAATAATCCGAGAGTGAAGAGCCTCATTCTTTTTATTGGAAATAAAAGAACGATATTCGGTTTCATTCGTGTGAGCAACAATGAGTTCATCTGCAGATATTAGGGCAAAACGACCTGCTTTGAAATTTCCTTCCTGTGTAAGCGAAAGTAAATGCCATAAAAATTTCTCATCACATTTTAACATCTCTTGGAATTCCATCATCCCACGGTTCGCTTTGTTCAGCTCTCCATCAAAACGGTATGCACGTGGGTCAGATTCTGAACCATATTCTGCTATTGTTGAGAAGTCAATACTACCTGTTAAGTCAGCAATATCCTGTGATTTTGGATCTGAAGGACTGAATGTACCAATCCCGGTCCGTTTATCCTCTGATAGGAATACCCGTTCAACTCGAACATCTTCAATACGCCCGCCGTACTCTTGTTCTAATCTCATCACATTTAGAGGTGATAGGTTACCTTCAATTCTGATTCCATATTCTTGATAGAAATCCTCTCGTAAATGATGTGGAATCAAATGAAGCGGATCTTCATGCATTGGACAGCCTTTAATGGCATACACAGCACCGCGATCTGTTAAAGAATAAGATTCTAGTCCTCTTTTCAACATGGTTACCAATGTTGATTTACCACCACTTACTGGTCCCATTAAAAGTAAAATTCTCTTTCTTACATCTAGACGTTTTGCTGCAGGATGAAAATATTCCTCCACTAATCTTTCAAGTGCATCTTCTAATCCATATAGCTGATGATCAAAAAACTTATACTTACGTTTCCCATCAACCTCTTCAATCCCAGCATCTTTTATCATATTGTAAACCCTGGAATGTGCTGATTGGGCAACCCACGGTTTTTCTTTTACAATATCCAAATATTCTACGAAGGTTCCTTCCCACTTTAAGCGCTGTTCATCTTCCCTGTACTTTTCAATTTTTTTTAAGATATCCATAAGGACCTCCTTCATCATTGGTCGTACTTGAAACTAACTCGTGCAGATTAATACACTTTATGCGAGGATGTCCTTTAACATTCATCATTGGAAGGAAAAAGTTCAGTGAAAAAAATGGATACGCATTCACATCAACTTCTGATTGCGTTATAATAATACTAGCTATTAGAGGGAAACTATACATAATAGGTCCTTCATGTTGCCCTTAACCTGAACAATTCAAGGAGGTAAACCAATGGGTTTCATTCTAATTCTAGGTGTTAGCTTAGCATTCCTTACGGCTATTTTTACAGCTGGCTATGAGTCAAAGCCAGGCGTAAAAAAATAATGAACACAAATAGGGAGATTCACTTGTCTGACCTTTTTTAAAGATCAAACAAATGAATCTCCTTTATTTTTTAAGATAGTCCAGGATAATTTTGTTGTCTTAATGCTTCATAAATTAGGATTGCAGCAGTGTTTGATAGGTTTAATGAACGGACATGCTCTGTCATTGGAAGACGTAAGCATTTATCCATATTTGCTTGTATTAAATCTTTCGGCAACCCTGTTGTTTCCCTTCCAAAAACAAAGAAATAATCCTTCTCTACATCACTGTAATCAAACGTTGTATGTGGTTGTTGACCGAATTTTGTTAGGAAGAAAAACTCGCCTGATGCGTATTTTTCAAACAATTCATCAAGTGAATCATGGTATACCACATTAACAAATTCCCAATAATCTAATCCAGCTCTTTTTAACATCTTATCATCTGTTGAAAAGCCTAACGGACGAATTAAATGTAATGTTGTATTTGTTGCAGCACAAGAACGTGCAATATTCCCAGTGTTTGCTGGAATCTCTGGTTGATATAGTACGACATGTAAAGCCAATTTATTCACCTCATCTGATTCTATTAGAAAAGCGGAAGTGCCTGTTTAGCGACGTATGAACTGGAGCACTCCGTATGAGATACAGCGAGACTTTCATTAGAGATGTTTTTTCCTCTAATGAATAGCGAGACTTATCCGACTCCACTTCTAAAAGCAGTTCACTTTATCTCCCCCTTAATGTCAGGAAAAGGAAACACGAAGAGCGCTAGCGATTCGATGTTGACTTATCGTAAGAAGGAGGGTGAAGTTCACTAGTCGCTGGGCACTGTAGCTAGACACAAATCTAAGTACAAAAATTAATAGTGTCTTTGCACTCTAGATATTTATCCACTAGACATTATACCATTGTTACTTCGAACTGGTATCATCGAGAATCCGAAAAAATGCATATTTAATATTCGGCGTATATGCAGTGGAATCCTCATAGGCCCAATAGCGCATTCGACTATTATAAGTTTGTGCATTTACTAGCGGCATATTCTCTTCATCCTTAGCTACAACAAATGTAGTATGATCAAAACGCCCATCACCTTGAAAGTCATAGCAAATCACATCTCCAGGCATAAGCTGATCAGGAGATTGAACGGTTTCTGCCCTCAAACCTGTTTTAGAATTTGACAAAAAGATCTTCATAGAATGCGCAACAGCCCAGCTGTAGCTCCAATTACTTGATTGCATCCACCAACCGTTTGACCGATTAGGATACCCCCTCATCTTCGCTCCACCAGCATGCAAGCATTGAGAGATAAAATTCGTACAATTAACATCAAAGTTTTTGTATGCAGGATTTTGACTATTCCACCACCGCTCAGCATATTGTACAGCAGCCAAGCGATCATAAAGAAAGTCTGATCCCTTATTTCTCGCGTCATCTGACAATGGAACATCTTGAACTTCCTTATCTCCTTCAGACGTTAAAAGTTGATCGTCAACAAGCTCATCATAATAAAAGCTAGCTTTTCGGTATTCGATTCTTTCTTCCAGATAAAAGAAATCCTTTTGCTTATTTAACCATTTATTGTGGCATGCATATGTAGCTTCCTTTAAGTGTTCGGTTCTTTTGTCTAGATTGATAATTTGGATCTTTGAGCTTCCTTTAATAATTTCCGTTTTCCTTTTTTGAGCAGATTGAAGCTTCCTCTCCATGGCTTGCAGTTCCTGATCGTTTCGTTGATTTTTTATATATTTAGCATTTATGAGCATTTGTAATTTCGCTTCATTTATCTCTGTAAGAATTTGTTTCATTTTTGGTCACCACCATATCCCGTATTTATTACAGGATATGAGGACACCGTTTGAAAATAGTCATGTTTCTTTTAGAAAAGCGCAAGCTCCTTGATCATCGCCGTACAAACTAAGAGGAGCATCGACTGAGATAAAGCGAGACTTCCATTAGGGGTTTTATCCTAATGGATAGCGGGACTGATCGGACTTTTACCGGTGAGCTTTCTTCTTGCTGCGCGCCTGTGGGATCTCACCTGTCCCGCTGCTCCCCTGTCTTGCTCCAGCGCCTAGCCCCTCTAGGGTCTAGCCAAATTAGAATTGAAGGCAAAAAACGCCTTCTATTCTAAATCGTCTTATTTGCCCTAGGCTGACCAAGGCGCTTCCGCATATCTAACAGGAGTCTCGCACCTGCCGCTCCAAGCAACCTAAACAGTTTTTTGTTTAAAGATCCTATTTAAAAATAAACGTCAGAAAAGAGCCTCCTAAAAAACCAAAATAAGGTGGAATATCTACATCAAATAGAGTATTCCACCTTACGTATTTGTTTTTTCAGCTAGGAATGATAAACCTTTTTGAATTTCTTGTTTTGCTTGGTCATCTTGTTCATTCTCGTAGGCCTTTCTTAATTCAGGTTCTGTATTGGTGTCGCCAATCTTTCCAATTGCCCATGCTGCTGTACCTCTTATAACAGGTCTTGGATCGTTGTGCATGACGTGAATTAAATCATCTAGGGCTGTGGTATCTTTAAAATGTGCAAGAGCTAAAATCGCATTTCGCTGCAAAGGTTTTTTGCCTCTCCATGAACCCGAGATATGGCCAAATTTCTCCTTAAATTCACGATTACTAATCGATAATAACGGCTTCAACTTTGGTTTCGCAATTTCAGGATCCGGCTCCATTTCTTCGTGAAAATGAAAATCCTTTCCTTTATTTTTCGGACAAACAGTTTGACATGTGTCACACCCATATATTCGGTTACCGATTTTTGTCCGATATTGTTCAGGAAGAAACCCTTTTGTTTGAGTAAGAAACGCAATACATTTTGTTGAATCAAGCTGTCCACCTTGAACAAGCGCACCTGTTGGACAAACATCAAGGCATTTTGTACAGCTTCCACATTGATCCTCTATCGGTTGATCCGGAGGGAATGGTATATTTGTAATCATTTCTCCTAAATACACATAAGAACCAAATTCAGGTGTAATGATCGAACAGTTTTTTCCGCTCCAGCCAATACCTGCTCTTTCAGCAACAGCACGGTCAGAAAGTTCCCCTGTATCCACCATTGATTTTACCTGTACTTCAGGTAATTTCTCCTTTAAAAAGGCTTCTAATTTTGTTAAACGATCACGTAATACATCATGATAATCTTTTCCCCATGAAGCTCGGCAAAAAATTCCCCGCCTGTCTTCTTTAGTACTTCTAGGAGCATTTTTCATTTTCGAAGGATAGGCCAGAGCAATGGATATAATCGAGCTTGCTTTCGGTAAAAGCTTGATTGGATTCACACGTTTTTCGATGTCTGGCTCTTCAAAACCTGATTGGTAGCCTAGTTCCTGCTGTGTCACTAAACGCTGTTTTAGTTCTTCAAACATATCTGCAGAAGTAAACCCAATTTTATCAATCCCAATTTCTTTACTATATTCAATTACTTCTTTTTTTAATTTTTCTATCGCTATATTCATTGCCCTTCCCCTCCTTTATTAAGACTTATTTACAGAAACATCCACTTACACTATGGTAAAATAACTAGACTAAGTTGTGGAGGTATAAAATGATGGAAATTATCGTTCAGGACCAATTAAAACAACTCATTCCTGATTTTAAAGTTGGTATTGTACATTATCAAGATATCCAAGTAGGTGACTCCCCGCAAATGTTGAAAGGAAGATTACAATTGTTCCAAGAATCGCTTTTCTTTGATTTCGAGGATAAAAAAGTCACAGAGATCCCAGGAATTAGTGAATGGCGAAAAATCTTTAAAACGATAGGAACAGACCCTAACCGATATCGTCCATCAAATGAGGCACTATATCGGCGTGTGCAAAAACAACAATTTCTTCATCCTGTTAATTCTGCTGTTGACTTGAATAATTTTCTATCTCTTCAATATCGCATTCCACTAGGAATTTATGATCTAGACAAACTTTCGGGTCATGTGACAATCAGAATTGGTTCAGATGAGGATTCCTACCTAGCGATTAACGAACGGGAAGTTCATTTATCTAAAAAACTTCTGTCATCTGATAACGAAGGAGCCTTTGGCAGCCCTTATGTTGATTCAAAAAGGTCTGCTGTTACACCAACTGCCACACAAGCACTACATATTATTTACTTACAACCTTCAATGGATCATGAAGAATCTGATCAACTTTTACAAGCATTATCTACTATGTTTACACAAATACATGGCGGTACAGCTTCTTATCAGATCTATAAATAAGAAACAAAGGAACTCCCTTTAAGCGGCGAGTTCTTTTTTATCTGCATAAATAAAAAACGCAATGCATCGTTTATCTAAGAAACGAGACACTGCGTTGCAAGCAATATGTAATGGAGCGGGTGAAGGGAATCGAACCCTCATCATCAGCTTGGAAGGCTGAGGTTTTACCACTAAACTACACCCGCAAAACACGTTATTAATTATAACAAATATCTTTTCAAAAAACAAGATGAATTTTGAAGGTATTTGTCGAAATAAGTCGACATCAGTCGGAAAAAGTTACTTAATTAGTATATATGCTGTACTGAGAATAATCAAGGGGTTTTTATTAATTTATTTCCTTTTTCTTAATTTTTATTCATTTTTCCTTTCTACAAATTTATGTTTTATTAGACAATTTTTACAGATCGCTAACATGGCTTCATATGAAACCTCGAAATGAAATGTAAATGACCACCTTTTTTTTATCATTGAAAACATTGGTGTAAACTCTATACACTTTCCAATTTTTTGTAAATGAATTAAAATAAAAGAAAAGTTTAATAGAAAGGAAGAAACCCTATGCGTGAAGTTTATTCAAACATTTTGTTAATTGCGGGCTGGCTATTTTTAACCTTTAGTTTTTATCTATTCTTATGGGCATTTATTGAGATAAACTCACTCTATATTGGTACTTTTCTTCTAATTCTTGGATTATTTTCACTATTCATTTCAAGCAGAATTGGAGAGCATCCAGGAAATATGTTCTCTCCTTTCACAAGATAAGGTCTAATATGAAAAATTGAAAAAGGATCTCCAATGAAGATCCTTTTGTGCTTGCCAAATCATTTATTCCTTTATGTACAATATCTATATAAATAATGAATTAGTTCATTCCTTCAAGTTTACGTACCCATTTATAAAATTTTGAGACCAACATTAATAAGAAAGGATCTACAAATGCGGAATGCCATATGCTCCACCACCCATAATGAAAATAACCCCATGGTTCTGGCAGCATAGCTATCATTTCATAAATAAGCATGAATAGTACCCAATAAAAATAATACATCACACGTTTTCGTAATGGTGATCCAAAAGGATACCAATTTAAAAACATCATATTTACAGGTGGAATCAGCAAGGTAAGTGCAGGAAGAGAAGTCCAATCCACTCCTTTTTCAAAATACCAATAAGCTGAATATTTACAGTCAATGTACAAATCGACAATCCCCTGCAAAGCAATCGTAAAAAGCCAGATATGTAAAATTTGATTTTTTGTAAGGCGTTTATTCGTTTTGAAGGCAATAAAATTATAAATAATAATGGCAATTACAAGTCCGATCATGTAAAAAATTCCTTTTTTTGATTAGCTTCCCTTATTTTCATTTAATTATCCTTGCTAGTTGATTAAAAGACATTAATAAATACTTTTTAGTTTACCTCATGTGCTTTTAGATACTGAAAAAAGGTATTTTCTCTAAGCACTTATCCTTCTTCATGAAAAGCATCTATTTGTTTTGAATATAAAAACGACCTCAACCTTTCATTAGAGTAGTTTTGTTTTGCAAGATACATATCAAATTTATACAAAATTTGCTAGAATAATAAACATAAATAAACCCCATAAAATTTGGCGACTGGAAATGGCTTTTCGGAAAAGTTAGTAGACTAACACCTTCCGTATAGAGAGAAGATTACCCATGGGAATAGATACATTTTACTAAGTATTGAAAGCGCTTGCTAAAAACAATCTAGGAGGCTATGAACTTGAGTCATAAAGAACCATTGTTTTTTAATCCTATTTTCAAAGAACGCATTTGGGGTGGATCGAAGCTTGCCAGCTTCAATTATGAAATCCCTTCCAATACAACTGGTGAATGCTGGGCTATTTCTGCACATCCAAATGGACAAAGTATCGTAAAAAATGGCCGTTATAAAGGTTTAACATTAGGTGAGCTATGGGAAAACCACAAGCACTTGTTTGGAAATATAGAAGGTGATCGTTTTCCACTATTAACAAAAATACTTGATGCTAAACAAGATCTTTCCGTACAAGTCCACCCTAATGATCATTATGCCAATAAGTATGAAAATGGTGAGCTAGGTAAAACCGAATGCTGGTATATTGTAGATTGTGAAGATGATGCGGAAATTATTTATGGACATCATGCTAATTCAAAAGCAGATTTAACGAGTATGATTCAAAATGACCAATGGGATCATCTTCTCCGTCGCGTTAAAATAAAACCGGGTGATTTCTTCTTTGTACCAAGCGGAACGATTCACGCTATAGGAGCTGGCACCATTATATTAGAAACACAACAGAACTCAGATACAACCTATCGTGTTTTTGATTTTAATCGAAAAGATGCTAAAGGAAATTTACGTGAACTCCATATCCAAAAAAGCATCGAAGTAACAGAAACACCATCCTCACACACAGACGTCTTACCATTCACACAACATATAGATGATGCAGAAGTGACAACATTTATAGAATGTCCATATTTTACTGTTCAAAAATGGTGTTTGAAGGGCCAAGTAACACACACCCTGCAAAAACCGTTTAAGTTAGTAAGTGTCATTGCTGGTGAAGGACAACTCATTCACCAGGAGACTTCCTATTCATTTAAAAAAGGTGACCATTTTCTATTACCAGATGGGTTTGGTGAATATACCCTGAAAGGTCAAGCCGACTTAATTGCATCCTATCTCTAAACCATTTTCGAATCTCATTTTTCGTTAATTTAAACTTTAGCCCATCATTCCTAAATACATTCCCAATTCTCTTGATTACCACATATAGTACAGAGAAAAGCATTTAACATTTGGGAAGGATGGTAGCATGAGATATAGAAATGAACGCTATGGATTTGGTGGTGGATTTGGAACCCCTGTTCCTGCTGACTATAAGTATCCGGGAGCAGGATATGGCTATAATGTTGGTCAAGGCTATCCTGTAAAAGGATATAAAGCCCCGGGTCCAGGTTTTGACGGTATAGGCTATGGAAGCGGATATCCTGGTACCGGTTATGGATATGGGCCAGGATTTGGAGGTCCTGGTTTCGGAGGTCCTGGTTTTGGAGCTTATGCATTTAATCCGCTTACGACAGGCCTTTTAGGCTTTGGGGCAGGTCTTCTTGGCGGAGCATTCCTGACTAATAACGGTCCATTCCGTGGTTACTATTACTATAGATAATTCATATGTATTTAACTGCTTGAGACGCTTGACTTTCAGTTATCGTCAAATCACTGATAGCAAGCGGTTCTCAGCAGTTTTTATTAAAAAAATCGAATCATACTGATAATGACTGCCCCGATACTAATCCCTGTCGCAATAATCCACTTTACTAGCTGCAAATGGCTTTTGACGATTTTGCTGTCAATCTCTTCTTGTGAAGCAATCTTTTTTTCTATAAATATTTTGTCCACGACAACTCTTACGTCATTTTCATCAAGATGATTCGAATGAAACTCCTCTAAATGCGCAAGTTGCTGTTCTAATTCAATGATCCTTTGTTCAAGCTCCCATAACCTCTCTGTGTCCTTCATACTTTCCATCCTTCTCTAGCTTTTCTATTATGTTATTCAAGTATTCGAAAAAGGAATGAGCTAGTGTATTAATTAAAATCATCACAATTGAAATGTACGGAACAAAAGCGCAAGCGCCTTGAAAAGCCTAAGGCAAATAAGACGATTTAGAATAGAAGGCGTTCTTTGCCTTCAATTCTAAATTGGCTTATGACCTCGAGATAGTCAAAATCGCGACGTCCTGTCGCATTGACTACACTTGCACGTCCTGTGCTTCGGGGCTAGGCGCTGGAGGTGGATGCCAACACTTATCCACAGTACAAGAATTTTATAAATTCCTAAGCAACGAAAAATATTGTTGACTTCGTGAACAATCTCTTCTAATATCAGAATGCCAAGGTTGTCACTATTAGTAAATTTTGTCAGAGATGCATGCATACATACTTGTTGATTAAAACACAATCTAATAGCATCCTCTGCATTTTTTAGGAGAATCTAAAACCATCACATCTAAGAATTCACTTAATGCACTGCACCCTATATCAAATATAGAAAAAAGAGGAGGAATGTTATGGAACATTTGGAACATAGACAAAAGGTTCTGATCATGATTGCCATTATGTCTGCGATGTTTTTCGCTGCTGTGAATATGACAATTGTTGGTACAGCTTTGCCAAAAATCGTATCTCAAATTGGCGGAATGGAGTACTTTGACTGGGTATTCACCGTCTATATGTTAACTTCTACGATTACTGCGATGTTAGTTGGTAAACTTTCTGATATTTATGGAAGAAAAATCTTTATTTTAATAGGTATCGGTATTTTTATGACCGGTGCATTTTTATGTGGTACATCTGACAACATCATCCAACTTATTCTGTACCGCGGTCTTCAAGGATTTGGCGGAGGAATGATAATGTCATCTGCGTTTACAACTGTTGGCGATTTATTTAGCCCTCGTGAAAGAGGAAGATGGCAAGGATTACTCGGTGCTATGTTCGGTTTGTCTAGCTTATTCGGGCCAACCCTAGGCGGCTATATTGTCGATAACTTCGATTGGCATTGGATCTTTTGGGTGTTCCTGCCAATTGGTTTCTTCGCGTTCGCTTTAATCTTAAAATTATATCCATCACAAAAGGCAAAGGAAAAGGAACCTATCGATTTTCTTGGTTCTATTACCCTAACTATTACGATCGTCTCGTTATTATTAGGTTTTACATGGGCTGGAGATAAGTTTGAATGGGCTTCTTTTCAAATCATTGGCTTATTTGGTTTGACGCTTATTTCACTAATTGCGTTTATTTTTATTGAACTAAAAGCAAAAAGTCCTGTTTTACCACTATATCTTTTTAAGAACAGCGTATTCACCGTTTCAAATATAGCGGGGATGCTAATGGGGATGGGAATGTTCGGAACCATTATGTATGTTCCGTTTTACGTTCAAGGAGTGCAAGGCGAATCAGCAACTGTTTCAGGTCTTGTTGAAATGGTTATGACGATCTTCATGGTGATCTCAAGTATCGTTGTTGGTAATTTAATTACGAAAACAGGTAAATATAAAATTTTTGCCTTACTAGGTTTGATCGTCATGGCAGTCGGACTCATTTTGAATTCAACTTTACAAGTGGAGTCCTCCTTAACAAGATTGATCATCCAACTTATTGTTGTCGGAATTGGTCTTGGTGTAAATATGCCTGTCTTTAACATTACTGTTCAAAACGCAGTAAGTCATAAGTATCTTGGAGTGGCAACCTCCGCTATGCAAACATTCAGGCAAATCGGCGGAACAATCGGGGTTGCATTACTTGGCTCTGTTATGGGGAACAAGATGGCAAATGAGCTTTCGGCATCCTCTCAAGGAGAAAATATTCCATCTCCACCGCCAGAAATGGCAGAGACGATGTCACAACTGCAAAATCCACAGGTTTTAATGGATTCCGAGCAATTAGAAAGGATTCGTACAGAATTACCTTCTGACATGACACCGTTCTTTGAACAATTTATCCAGATTCTAAAAGAAGCATTAAACACCTCACTCACAACGGTATTTATTGTGAGTGCTGCAATAATAGGATTAGCCTTTATTGTGACTCTTTTCTTAAAGGAAATCCCTCTTAAAACAACAAACAATGATGAGGAAGAAACCGAAGAAAAGAAAGTTGAGGCTGTTAGATCTTAACTAGTAAAAGAGGATGTGCATGAAGCACATCCTCTTCGCATGTCGACATTTTATTAGATAGTTTCGGGCTGATTACTATGGTAAAGCCCTCATTTCTGCAGATTTCATCGAGTTTTTTGTAACTTTAAAATTTTTTTGCAAGTTTGACTCACATTTTTGCAGATTCTAGCTTATTTTTGCAAGATAGAAATTTTTTTTGCAAACCTACTAGAAAGAGGATGTGCATGAAGCACATCCTCTACTTATCTACCAAATTAAAAAATTGTATTTATTCCTCAGGTATCTCAACTTCTGAGGCTTTTTCAAGCTCAGCCTGTAATTCGGCTTCACTTTTGACCTCTTCATCTTCTTCTTTTTGAGTGAACACTTGGTCCCAATCTTCTTTAGGGTCGAACATCCCCTCTTCAAGAGTATAATCATTCAAGATAACATGAAGTTCAAGAAGCGTCTTGTATACATGATAGATATTCTTCTGACTCTCTACAGGACTTGAAGCTTGGTTAATCCGAATTAATACCTGTAACAAATCTTGGCTTAAAGAATCATTAGAATTTACTTGTTCAGGTAAAAGCTCATCAATTTCAACTGCTCGCTGATGGAGTTCTTCCTTTACACTTTCTGTAACCCAGCTATCCGAGTAATTATCTTGTGGTCCATTTTTTCTAGCGTTTTTAAAATAACTACCGTTTACAATTTGCTGGAAATATTCGAATTGATTGGCTACAAGTTCTTTAGCATCTTCTTCTGAAACAGCCTCTGTTGCTTCCGATGCCTTGTCCACTTCAGCGAGTGTCTCTACGTCCGCCCCTGTCGAACCTTGAGCCTGCTCTGCAGCTAACTCCCCATTATCTTTAGAAGGATTTAACAAATACAAACTAACACCAATTATTATGATAGCAATAGATCCTAGTATGATTTTATTTCTCAATTTTTGACATCCTTTCTAATGACCCTTCGTATATCGTAATACATTTGGAAGAAAAATCAACTGTTTTACTGAAATGTTTTATTAGTTGTAAGAATTAAAATATTACTGTAAAAGTCCTTTATCTTCATAACAAAAAGACTTCAACATGATAGTCGAAGCCTTTTTTAATAGGATATGATTGAGCGAAAACACATTAATCATCCATTTAAATACTATTTAAAAACGCCTGAATAAATGGTATGGCTGCACCTATGGGAACCCCATTTCCAGGTGAACGACTGATATGGATAAAAGGATCTTTACTTGGAAAAGCTGTTCTTTCATTGACTTTTTTATGGAGACGGTCAATATCACTTTGTTGTAAATACGGAGAAATATGTCCGCCTAAAATAAATTCTCTGTTAATGACAAGGTGAATATTGTTGATGGAATAGGCAAGAGAATCTAAAAACGCCTCCCATCTTTCAACATAGGAAAGTTCTTCTGAACGTAGTTGTTGAAAGAAAAAATCTAAGGATTCACCTTCTTCTATAAGTGCATTAACTGAGCAGTAGGTCTCCATACATCCTTTCTTTCCGCAATAACAAGATGGACCATTCGGATCTATTGTCATATGCTCAACCGTGCCACTATGACCTTCTTTTCCCATTTCGATTTGATTATTTATAATAATAGCTCCTCCAAGATGCATACCAATCGACAAATAGACAGCGTCCCCAATATCATTTCTCATCCAAAGCTCTGTTGTTGCAGCCCCCTTCGCATCATGGACAAACATACAAGGGTAATCAAGATATTGCGAAAAAACGGCAATATCCAACCCTGTACAATTCAATATTTTTCCGTACGTAATGCTGTGTCCATCTATTGAAGTGAGGGCTTGTACAGCAAAGCCAATTCCAAGAACCTGCTCCTTTGTTACATCAAGGGAATGGATAAAGGTTTGTACTGCTTGGCTAAGCTCTTTGTAATAGACCTCTTCATTCGAAAAAGCAAGTGATAGTTCTGTTTGCTCAAATGGATCACCAAGCAGATTTATCGCTAACATTCTTACTGTCTTTTTTTGAATCTCTACCCCAATGCTAATCCGAGCCTTTGGACATATTGCATAAGCTGTTGCTCTCCTGCCAACAGATGATTCAAACTGCCCACTTTTCTCTATCAAGTTTTCTTTCTCTAAGCGAACCAAATTCTGAGTTACAGTCGGTAAACTCAAATGAAGCTGATTCGCAATTTCTTGTTTAGAGAGTTTCCCATTTTGATAGATGAGATGGTAAATCGATGAATAATTACCTTTTTTTATATCTTTAAGTGTGATGCTCTGATCCATGAAAATACCTCATTATACAAAATATTTTTATAAAAATACTTTCTTTAATTTTGTTTAAAATATATCACACGGGCTCATACAAATACAACTTTGGCGGATGTATCTTGTCATTTTTTTATTTTGTTCGTATTGACGCCAAAAGAAAAAGCCTATATTATATAAGTTAATTTTATAAATTGTTTTTACAAAATGTTTTTATATAAGTTGAGAGGGGCAATTAAAATGGGTATTATTGAAAAAATGCGATTAGATGGAAAGAAGATTTTTGTCACTGGAGGCGCAAGAGGTATTGGTAAAAGTGTAGCAACTGCTTTTGCTGAAGCTGGAGCAGATTTAGCGATTGTAGACTTGGATATTGAAGAAGCCGTTAAAACAGCTGCCGAACTGGAAAAAAACAATCAAATTAAAGCGATTGCAATTCAAGCAGATGTAACGAAGCCTGAAGATGTTGACAACATGATCGAAAAAATCCTTAATACTTTTGGTCGTTTAGATGTTGCCTTCTGTAATGCAGGAATTTGTATGAATATTCCCGCTGAAGAAATGACCTTTGATCAATGGAAAAAAGTGATCGATATTAACTTAACGGGAGTCTTTTTAACGGCACAAGCAGCAGGAAAAGTGATGCTAAAGCAAGGTGGCGGATCGATTATTAACACTGCTTCAATGTCAGGACATATTGTGAATGTTCCTCAACCGCAATGCTCCTATAATGCTTCTAAAGCAGGCGTTATTCAACTAACAAAATCACTTGCTGTTGAATGGGCTCAAAGAAATGTACGAGTGAACTGTATTAGCCCAGGATATATCGGAACAGAACTTACATTAAATTCCCCTAGCTTACAACCTTTGATTGAGCAGTGGAATGAAATGGCACCGCTTAAACGAATGGGTAAACCAGAAGAGCTTCAATCTATTTGTGTATATCTTGCAGGAGACACAAGCAGCTTTACGACAGGTTCTGACTTTGTTATAGATGGAGCATTTACGAGTATTTAATAGACCAAAAGAATTGTTGTAAAGGAGACTAACTATCTATGAATTACTTACTTGGAACAGATATCGGAACATCTGGTACTAAAACGATCTTAATGGACACAGATGGCAATCTGATTTCTCAGGATTTACAAGAATACGATGTCTTGACTCCTAAACCATTATGGGCTGAGCAATGGCCTGATGTGTGGTTACGTGCAGCGAAAACGTCCATTAAAAATACTGTGCAAAAATCAGGAATTCCAGCAGAAAACATTCGCGGAATTGCCATTAGCGGTCTTTATGGAGGTTCTGGAATTCCACTGGACGAAAACATGGAACCTGTTCGACCTTGTATGATTTGGATGGACCGTCGAGCTGATAAAGAAACAAAGTGGGTGTTAGATCATATTGGCGAAGAAAGGCTGCAAGATATTACTCATAATGGCGCTGACCCCTACTATGGCTATACGAAAATATTATGGATGAAAAACAATGAGCCGGAAAACTGGACGAAGACAAGGCTCTTTCTGCCACCAAATGATTATGTCATTTATAAACTGACTGGTGAAATCGCCATTGATTATTCTTCTGCAGGAAACATCGGCGGTATTTTCGATATGAATAACAGAACATGGTCAAAAGAAATGATGGATGAAATGGGAATTCCTCTTTCAATGATGCCGGAAAGAATCGTAGAATCCACTGATATTGTTGGCGGATTAACCAAAGAAGCAGCAACAGAACTAGGTTTATCTGAAGGAATGCCAGTCATTGCAAGCGGGATCGACTGTGGTGCCGCCAATATAGGTCTCGGTGTCTTTGAATCTGGTATTTATGCAGCAGCAATCGGTACCTCTATGTGTGCAGCCTTAATATCTGATCAACCAATAAAAGGAAAGGATTTGATCGTTTGGCCTTATCTTTATGATGCTAAAAGATTGTCCTACTATTTTGCAGGCGGTGCAACAGCAGGAGCGATTGTGAAATGGTTCCGCCAAACAATGTGTCAATTTGAAATAGAAGCAGAAAAAGCTGGCGGAAAAAATGCCTATGATGTGCTAAATGAGCAAGCAGCCAGCATCCCAACAGGAAGTGAAGGGTTGATTGTCCTGCCATACTTTATGGGAGAAAGAAGTCCAATTTGGGATTCAGATGCAAAAGGAACAATTGTCGGACTCTCACTAGCTCACTCAAAAGCACATATTTATCGAGCATTTTTAGAAGCGGTTGCCTATTCACTCCGTGATGCAATGGAAGCGACAGGAGAAAACCTTGGGGAATATATCCTCCTTGCAGGCGGTGTAACAAAATCAACATTATGGAGACAAATCTTTGCTGATGTGACAGGTTACCCAATTGTTTGCCCCGTTCATGACGTTGAAGCGAATATGGGTGATGTGATGCTGGCCGGAATTGGAACAGGTCTTCTCTCTTATGATGATGTGAAGAAATGGCAGGTATTAGATGAGAAGCTTATGCCAAATAAGCAAAATCATGAAAAATACAGTGAGTATTACAAAGTATATAAATCTGTTTATCAACATTTAAAGCAAGATATGAAAATGTTAACAGCTCTCTCTTAACTTTTAAATGTACTTAACGAAAAAGGGATGGGATTTACATGAATAAATGGACAAAAAGAATTGGATATGGAGTTGGCGACTTAGGGTGTAACCTCGTTTTTAGCACAATGGCATCTTACTTAATGTTTTTCTATACTGATGTCTTTGGGATCACAGCCGCTGCTGCAGGTACTTTAATGTTAGTGACAAAAATAGTTGATGCTTTAACAGATACAGGGATGGGAATATTGGTTGACCGAACAAAAACTAGATGGGGACAAGGGCGGCCTTATTTTCTGATTGGAGCCCTTCCTTTCGCTATCTTTACAGTGATGACGTTTATTGTTCCTGATTTCAGTATGAATGGAAAAATCATCTGGGCATATGTTACGTATACCTTACTATGTACAGCTTATACGGTTGTAAATATACCCTTAAATACAATCGTTCCAAGGTTAACATCAAATCTTCATGAACGAAACATTTTAGTATCATCGAGAATGATTTGCGCCTTAATTGGAACCGCTTTAGTAATGTCTATTACAATGCCATTAGTAGAGTTCTTCGGACAAGGAGATACGCAAAAAGGATTTCTAATCACAATGAGTATCTATGGTGTCATTGCGATGCTACTATTTGTTTTTACCTTTATGAATACCAAAGAGGTTATCCCCCCAACAGTACAACCTGGAAAAACCTCTATTAAAGAAGATTTAAAAGGAATGACAGATCAAACATTTATTTTCTTAATTTTAAATTTCCTTTATTTCGCACTATTTGTTATTAGAAACACAACGGTTATTTATTACTTCACCTATAACCTGGGACGCGCAGATTGGCTAACATTTGTAGGCTTATTCGGAATTCTATCCGGTCTACCGATGCTACTTTTCTTACCAGCGTTACAGAAGAGAATGTCTAAGAAAAACGTTTTATTATTAAGTACAGCCATTTATATTGTTGGAGACCTTATGATTTATTTCGGAAACTCATCTGCTGTGATGCTTATTGCAGGTCTTGCGATTACAGGGCTAGGCATCTACGGAATCTTTGGTACAGTATTTGCAATCCAACCAGATGTTATTGATTACTCTGAATACAAAAAGAAAAGAAGTATTTCCGGTATGATCGCTGCTTTCCAAGGCTTCTTCGTAAAAGGTAGCATGGGACTTGCTAGTGCTTTTATCGGTCTTCTATTAAGTATTGGTGGATATGTTCCAAATGCAACTCAAACAGCAACAGCATTGCAATTTATTGAAATAAGCTTTATTTGGACACCATTGGTTCTTTGTGTGCTTATTGGAGTAGCAACATGGTTCTATAAACTTGATGGTGAGCGTAAAGCAATGAGTGAAGAACTTGAACGCCGCCGTGCGGTGTCAGATCAGCAAATTGTTAACCTTTGATTAAGCGATTACATGAAATCCCCCTTTCACATAGAAAGGGGGATTTTCCCCTCCTACCGCCCTTGTGAAATATAAAAATAGGAAAATACTCTAATTCCGCCTTCCAAATTCATACTATTTAAAGTAAAATATGGGAAAATTCTTTTTGGTTAGAATTTTCTAACCTTAAGGGGGAGAGTTCATAATGATTAGAAGATTAACGGAAAATGACCATGCCCATTGCTTCCAACTCTTAAAGCAACAACCAGCTGAAAATTTATTTATACTCGGTGATATTGAGGCCTATGGGTATGAACAGGATTTCCAAAAGCTTTGGGGCGATTTTAATGATAATGACGAATTAATTGCTGTTCTACTAAAATATCAAGAAAACTACATCCCCTATGCGAAAGGAGATTTTAACGCTAAAGGATTCGCAGAAATTATGTTAAGTGATCCAGATTTTGCGATGTTGTCTGGTTTAAAAGATGTCACAGAAAAAATAGAACCCTACTTAAGTCATCGTTTAAAAAGAAAAAGACAAACATATTATGCTAAATGTACAAAATTAAATCCTGTTACAACTGATGTAAGTACCACCCTAGTAAAACAAGCAGTACCTGAGGATGCAGAAGAGCTTGTCCAATTATTAAATTCCATTCCTGAATTTAGTGATTCTATCATTACTGTTGAACGCAAGCGCCGTGGATTAGAAGAAGGTGTTTCCCGTTCATTCTTTATTATGGAAAACAAAAAAATAGTATCCACAGCATCCACCGCTGCAGAAAACTCTCTATCAGCCATGGTAGTAGGTGTAGCAACCTTAGAAGCATATAAGAAAAAAGGATATGCGACGCAATGTATGGTAAAGCTTTGCAATCAATTGCTAGAAGAAAATAAAGAATTATGCTTGTTTTATGATAATCCGAGTGCAGGAGCTATTTACAAACGGATTGGATTTGAAGATATCGGTTTTTGGATGATGTATTCGTTTAAGAAAGATTGATTTTCTATCAGGAATGACAATAATGTGTTTTATAAATGTCATCTATCCTATTCTTACTAAAAGGAACTATTAATGAAATCTATCTAATTTAGCCGAATCTAACTACACACAAGATTTTACTCACCTAATAAAAGACGGTACACTGCCTTAAATTAAGTGCAGTATACCGTCCTTATTTTGCTTTAGTTATTCCAAAGCTCAACTCTTTCTTTAATTAATTCTGTACGCATTTTCTCAGCGTCTTTTGCACCTGCTTTATCAATTTCAGCTAAGAAATTGTCATACAGTTTATCAAAATCTGCAGGGTCAGCAAGAATCACTTCCGGAATACGTTTTTTCACGATATCCAATATTCTTTGTTCAATTAATGCTAGTTCCGAGTCACTCGGTACTGTGATGTTGAATGCTGCTCCCCAAGGCTTAACAGGGAACTCATCTTCTTGTGGGTAAAGCTCTTCCCAAGATTCAACTCCATAATTACTTAGGACTTCTTTTTCAACATCAGTATATGAATCCTTGACTTGTTCTGGTGATGCAATCGTATATGTTTGACCTGTTGAATCAACAACTCCATCTCCATATGCAGGAGCAAATCCTTTTAATACACCTACACCTGTTTCTTTCACATAATTTGCATTGTTATTTCTTTCATTCATTTCTTCTTCAGGAATCACTCGTTTTCCATCAACAATTTCATGGTTTTCTCCTTCAATACCCCAGTTTTGTAGGATCTGTCCTTCTTCTGATGCTAGGAAATCAAGGAATTTAATGGCTGCTACAGGGTCTTCTGCATCAACTGAAATCCCAATTCCCCACCCTGCTAAGTAACCAGCGCTTTGGAAGTTTGCATGTTTAATATCTTCGGAAAGTGTTGCAGGGTATAAACCGTACATTCTTTCTGCCTTTCCTTGTTCACGTAATGAACGTTGGGCATCAGCAAATTCCCAGTCGTCATCAATAATCCCTAGTACACGACCTGATGATAGCTTCGCTAAATATTGATCATATTTTTGGACAAAACTTTCAGGGTCAAGTAAACCTTCATCATTCATATGGTTCAACCAACGGAAGTATTCTCTTTCCTCCGGACGTTTATAATGGAACGTTGCTTCATACGTTTTTGGATCCACATAAAACTCACCATCATCTGATGCTCCTGTAGACCAGAAGGCCGGGTTCGTTGTGGAAATCATAATACGCCAATCATCCGCTAAAAGAGATAAACCAAGAGTAGGCTGCCCATCAATTGTTGGATTCGCTTCTTTATACTCTCTGATAGCGTTCTCAAAATCTTTTAACGTTCTAATTTCTGGATATCCCAATTCTTTTACGACTGCATGCTGCAATCCTACGCCATGACTTGGACTAAAATATTCTTGATCAATCGCGGCTGTAGGTAGAATATAGATGCTTTCATCTTCATTACTCCATTTTAAACGACTTAAATACTCTCCATAAATTTTCTTTAAGTTCGGGGCATGTTCTTCAATTAAATCTGTAAGATCGATCAGTGCACCTGCTTCAACAAGTGTACCAGCTCCACCCTTTGGAGCGATTAAATCTGGGTATTCACCACTTGCGACCATTAAAGCGATTTTTTGTGTTCCACCATTTACATCAAATTCCGGCTTTAATGTGACACCTGTTTTTTCTGTTACAATTTTACTAACCGGGCTCTGCATGTCATCCCATTGTGAATGAGGATCAGCACTAAATAATGTAAGCTCTGTTACACCCTCCTTTTTTCCATCGCTCTCTTCTGAGGAAGAATCCTTACTGCTACAGCCTGAAATAACAAGCATTAAACTCAGTAACATAAATAGCATGATGTTCATTGAACGCTTCTTCATAAATGTCCCCCCTAATGTTTTTATCGTTTAAGGAAAATGATCAGTTTATACAAGATAAATCTTCAAGGTTCACCTCCTTAAAATGTGTGAAATCTTTGTTTAGGTTGATTGCGGCTCAGCGCCCGCCCCACGGAAAGCGAGCACCCTGTAGCTGAAATCAACCAGTCCGATACAAATTTTCATCAAAACTAAGTTCACGGCAACCGCTTATTCTTTAGCTATTTAACTCTTCACTGCCCCAATCGTCATCCCTTGGACAAAATACTTCTGAACGAATGGATAAACGACCAAAATTGCTACGATTGTAACCATTGAAATAGCCATTTTAATAGATTCCGGTGATACAACATTCTTCAACTGTTCACCTGATAAGCCTTTCATCGCGTCTGGATCAGTGCTTCCCATTGAAGTGTTTTGGAGGATTTTCATTAGTTCATACTGTAAAGTTGTTAAACTCTCATTCATGCTGTTATATAGATACGTATCAAACCAGGAATTCCAATGGCCAACAGCCACGAATAAAGCAACTGTTGCTAATACCGGTTTACATAATGGCAAAATAATTTTCCAAAAAATCGTAAAATCATTCGCTCCATCAATTTTCGCTGATTCTTGTAAGGAATACGGAAGCCCGTCTATAAACGAACGAACAATGATGATATTAAAGGCATTTACGATGCCTGGAATAATATAAACATAGTAGCTGTTGATTAACCCTAAATCTCTAATTAACATGTATCCAGGAATTAGTCCTCCGGAAAAATACATTGTTAAAACGAGAATGGTAGAGAACAACTTTCTCCCTTGAAAGTCAGGGCGACTTAATGTGTAGGCAACCATTGCAGATGATAGCACACCTAGAACCGTTCCTATGACCGTTCTTGAAGCCGAGTTAATAAACCCGGTAATCAAATTGTCATACTTAAAGATTTCTTTATAGTTATCGAGAGTAAATTCTCTTGGCCAAATATGGACGCCTCCCCTTACAGTATCGACCGATTCATTTAACGAAACAGCCAATACATTTAAGAACGGATAAAGGGTCACGATTGTTATTAAGGTTAAATATACATAAATGAATGTATCAAACATTCGATCATTGAGTTTTGTTCTACTGAATGTTGTCATTTTTCCAGCCATGATTTCTCCTCCCTTACATCACACTTTGATTTGCAAACCGTTTAAAAATGCCATTTGCAATAAATAGTAGAATGTTGCTGACAACAGAGTTAAAAATCCCGATTGCAGTACCGTAAGAGAATCGGCCCAATCCAATCCCATAATTCAGTGCATAGAGATCTAAAACTTCAGCATAGTCAACCACTAATGGATTCCCAAGTAACAATTGCTTTTCAAAGCCAATTGTTGTTAAGTGACCAATGTTTAAGATAAGAAGAACTAGAATGGTAGGACGGATACCCGGCAATGTTACATGCCAAATTCTTCTTAGTCTTCCGGCACCATCTACTTTTGCTGCCTCGTATAATTGCGGGTCGATTCCAGCGATGGCAGCTAAAAAGATAATCGCATTCCAGCCCATCTCCTTCCAAATATCAGCCGCTACAACAATCCCCCAAAAATACTCACCCTTAGCCATAAATTGAATCGGTTTATCAACAAGGCCCCAGCTCACTAGTAATTCATTGATCACACCGCCATCAATAGATAGCATTTTCGTGACAATTCCAGCGACTACGACCCAAGAGACAAAGTGAGGCAAATAAGTAACCGTTTGCACCGTTCTTTTTAAAAAATTTATCCGGACCTCATTTATTAAAACCGCAAAAATGATCGGCATTACAAAGCCGATGGTTAATCCGAGCAGGCTCATCCCTAATGTATTTCGAAGGACTAGATAGAACCTCTCATCACTAAATAATTGGATAAAATGTTCAAAACCGACCCACTCTTGCTCAAAAAATGATCGTGCAGGCTTATAGTTTTGAAAAGCCATCGTCCATCCCCATAACGGGAAATAATTAAAAATCAGAACTAATATCACAAATGGAATAGACATCATATATAAGTACTTTTGCTGGACAAATGTTTTCCAGAAGCTTTTCTTATTTCTTTGTAAGGACACTTCTTTTAAACCCGTATCTGTATTTTTAACAACAGCTTTCATTTCCGTCCCCCCCTTATCTATAGCTAAATGATAACGCATACAAAAATAAGAAAGTACCTAACAAATTACACTTAAAATCATGTAAAAATTTTAAAAAGAGGCGTGAAGTAAAACTGGGGACAAATGATCTTGCGAAGGACAAAACTCAATTTGATTTACATAGAAAAGTCCTTCATACCACTGATGAAGGACCTTTCTCATTTCGTATTATATTCATTTGACCTACATTACTTATAGCAGCGGTACACATTGGGAAGTGACGGATTTGAAATTACATAGACCTTACGATTTATCTGGTGAGTGTTCTTTTATCCAAAAATTATAATCTCTTTTGTTTTATGAGATACGTGTTCCATTCCTAATGGGCTCATCCGGCTTTAACAGAACAACATCCCCCTCTTCCGGAACCCCACCTATTACCAATACCTCAGATTTAAACCCTGCAATTCGCATTGGTGGAAAATTAACTATCCCTACTACTTGACGTCTACAAAGTTGTTCAGGAGAATACCTACGCGTAATTTGAGCTGATGAATATTTTATCCCAATCTCCTCTCCAAAATCAATTTCTAGTTTTATCGCCGGTTTTCTTGCTTCAGGAAAAGGTCTTGCATTGATGATCGTGCCAACACGGATATCTAGTTTTATAAAATCTTCAATTTTTGCCATAATAATTTAACCACCTTTTTTACAATATTTAATGTTTTTGAGCTATCCTAAGTTCCTTTTTGATACCAGAATTTTTTGGCGACCAAATTAATAATCCAATACCTAGCAGTAAGAGGAAAATTCCTACCCATGAAATTACGTTTAAGGATTCTCCTAATATGAAAACCCCTAATAATGCTGCTGTTAAAGGTTCTGCTAACGCAAGTGTCACTGCAGTTGATGAAGAGACATTGGAAAGACCTTTAACAAAAAGCAAATATGCTATCCCAGTAGCCATTATCCCAAGATGAAGACTTGCACTCACACCTCGCACACTCATCATCCAAGACATATCAAAGACAAATAGCAATGGAGATAAAATTATTGCACTAAGAGTGAAAACAACCGCTACTACTGATAGAGGTGAATATTTTTCAACCAACTCTCTACTTACAAGCGTATAACTAGCAAACGATAAACCAGCTCCCAAAGCCATTAATATTCCAACAGGATCAACATTAACTGATTCTTTATTCATAAAAAGCAAGAGACAACCTAAAATGGATAAAAATGTAGAACACCACCAAAGTGTATCCGGACGTTTTTTTAAATAAACCCATTCAATGAATCCAGATAAGATAGGTGCACTGCCTATTGCGACCACTGTCCCAATGGCCACCCCTGTTATTGTTACTGCAGAGAAAAAGAATGGTTGATACAATGCCATACTTACAGAAGCCACTATAGTTGTCTTAATTGGCCAATTTTTCAAGTTGAATTTTCCTGTTACGAGAACAATACATAATAAAAATAGACCTCCTACTGCTAAGCGCGTAGCACCAATAGCAATCGGGTGTGCTGCTTCCGGCGCAAGTGCCTGAGTTGTACCTGTGGTCCCCCAGAGTATTGCTGCAAGTAATATGAAAAAAGGCGCCACTTTTCCTTTCATTTTTGCTCACCTCGTAAAAAAAATAAAAAGGATATGTAAACTTATAGTAGAAAATTCCCAAAAAAATTTCTTTACCAAGTTTAATATCCTTTTTATCCTTTATTAAGAAGTCGATACTTTTGCGGAGATATTCCCTCTGATTTTACAAACCATCTTGTAAACGATGAAGAATTCTCAAAACCTAACTCCTCACTAATTCTTGAAATAGACCATACTGTTGAATTTAGTAGATTTCTAGCCTCTTGCAAACGAAGTTCAGCTATATAATCTTTCAGGCTTTTTCCTGTCTTTTTCTTAAACCATGTTGAAAAATATACTGGATGATAATGTTCGATTTTAGCTAAGGTTTCTAATCTTATTGACTCCTTAAAATGTTTATGAATATAGTCAATAGAAGGAGGATTGGCACTTTGAAGTTTATTAGTCACATATCTAGTTAAATCTATTAAAGCGGATGTACTCTCCTTACTCTTTGACTCTTCTAAAAGCAAATAGCGGATCGAATCCCAGTGTTTATCCATCCGGATAAACATATTACTTGTTTCATACGGCAAATATTGTAAGGGGATATCTAAGATTAAAAATTCATTTCTGTCAAGGGATCGATAGTTATGTTCCAACCTTGGAGGAAGATAAAAACAATAATCTGAGTTAAGATTTATCTCTTGCCACTTCGTTTTTATCTCTAAAGAACCTTGTAATGGAAAAAGAAATTGCCCATACTCATGGTGGTGTGAATGAAACTCTCTAGAATATGACCTTTTCTCACATGATATTTGATTGACACTTTCCATGTTACTCCCCCTATTCATTTAATAAATATTATAATTCTAAACAAAAATGAAATAAAGAATTTGAAAAAGAAGAAGGCATGATGATTGAACTACGAACTAATGTAATAATTAGCTACCCTTAACTATCCTCTAGTTCCACATTTAATCTGATTAATAGTAAAGTTTTAAAATCACTCATTTTTTCATCATTCTTAATTACCAAATTTAAACTTATATAGTAATATTATCCATTACTCATCCCCCATTGTTGAACTAAGTCCTCCCAACTCGATTGATCTCTCACGAATTTCTTCGCATTTTCCCTTTTCATCAACATAATAGAAGATCGTTATTGAAGGAATAGTACCTGAAAACTAAACAAATCCCCCCTACATTTCTTCTGATTTCTCTACTAGTTCTTTCTCCTTAAATTTTTCTAATTTGTTTTATAGCAACTAATGCGGGTATTAGAAAATCAACGTTTTAAATATCTATCAATTCAAATTCATAGGAGGAGATTCGTTTGTTTCGACATCAAAAAGAATTGCAGTTTGAAGTAAAGGTTGAGCGCCCAGATCCCATGCTTGCCCGTCAAATACAAGAAGTATTAGGTGGACAGTTTGGAGAAATGACTGTTATGATGCAGTATCTTTTCCAAGGGTTTAACTGCCGCGGGGAAGAAAAATATAAGGATATGCTTATGGATATAGGTACTGAAGAAATTGGCCATGTGGAAATGCTCTGTTCCCTAATTTCTCAATTGCTAGATGGCGCTTCTCCAGAGGATCAAGCGGAAGCAGCAAAGGATCCAGTAACAGCTTCTATTATGGGCGGAATTAATCCCCAGCACCTGCTTGTTAGTGGTCTAGGCGGATTGCCTGCCAACTCAAATGGGGTTCCTTGGAATGGTTCATATATCGTTGCAAGTGGAAATTTATTAGCAGATATGCGTTCAAATCTTCATGCAGAATCCCAAGGACGCCTTCAAGTAGCAAGGTTATACCATATGTCCAATGATGAAGGTGTGCGTACAACATTTCGAAAAATGCTAGCACGAGATCGGTATCATCAATATCAGTGGCTAGCAGCAATTGAGGAGCTCGAAAGTAAAAACGGTGTTGTTGTACCAGCTTCATTTCCACCAGAGGCTGAAAAAGAAGCCCAGGAAGAAGCATATAAATTCTGGGATTTATCAGAAGGTGAAGCATCCAGTGAAGGCCCTTGGGCAAGAGGAAGTGCCCCAGACGGCACCGGCCAGTTCGAATATGTTTCCAATCCAATAGCAAAAGGACAGATACCAAAATCTAAAGTTCCTGCGACTGAACTTCATCATGATCTTGATTATTAAAAGATAAATAGAAATGAAGAGAATCAAGGCGAAGAAACCAACTATCCTTTCCCCTAAAAAGTAATAAAAAAAATGTTAGCCCGACGTCCTTGGGGCTAACATTCTCTCTTTGAACTATTTTTATATATTTTCCTCTTTCGTTGCCATATGCTTCTTCTCTGTTTCAGCTACAATTAATGCACATGCTGCATCACCAGTAATATTAACCGCAGTACGTGTCATATCTAATAAACGATCAATACCTAAAATTAAACCTATACCAGCTACAGGTAAGTTTACAGAGTTTAAAACCATCGCTAGTAAGATTAATCCAACTCCCGGTACACCAGCCGTTCCAATACTTGCGAATACGGCTGTTAATACAACAGTAACAAGTTCCATTGTAGTTAATTCTACACCATAAACTTGTGCAATAAAAACGACTGCAACTCCTTGCATAATCGCTGTTCCGTCCATATTAATGGTTGCGCCTAGAGGTTGAACGAAACTACTAATTGACTCTGGTACTTTTAGCTCCTTTTGTGCCGTTTCCATTGAAACAGGTAATGTTGCATTACTACTCGATGTACTAAAGGCAACACTCATTGCTGGAGCAAATTTCTTAAAAAATGTTAATGGATTGTACTTGGCTAGCAAGAAAACGGAAGACCCGTATGTAACAATTGCATGAATAACAAGTGCCAATACAACTACAATCATATATAATCCCATAGCTTTAATTGCTGAGTATCCTTGACTACCAACTGCTGTTGCAATTAATCCAAAAGTTCCGTACGGAGCAAACTTCATAACCAAATTGACTAAATACATCATGAGGTCATTTCCCTGCTCAACAACCGTTCGTAATGAATTCGCTTTTTTCCCAAGCATCGTAATCCCAAAACCTATAAAGATAGAAAATGCAATGATTTGAAGCATGTTTCCTTCAGCGAAAGCTTTAATCGGATTTGTTGGAATAATATTCAGTAATGTATCAGCTGTTGATGGTGCTTCACTTGCCTCAAATGTAACACCCTCGGTTTCAAAGTTTCCTGCATTACCCGGTTGGATCATGCTTGCAAGAGTTAGACCAATTATAATGGCAACAGCAGTGGTTACTAAAAAGTATGAGATTGTTTTAGCTCCAATTCTACCCAGCTTTTTTGGGTCTCCTAAACCGGCAACCCCGATTGTAATGGAAAAAAATACAATTGGGACAACAAGCATATTAATTAAATTTAAAAATATCTTCCCTAACGGAGTAAATAACCACGTATTTAGTGTTGTAAATAAATCAGGTGAAACAATGTTTAACATTAACCCAACAATTGCCCCCAGTACTAAACCAATAATAATTTTTGTTGCCAGTTTCACACGAACCACCCCTGTTTCTGTACTTTTTAATCTTTTCCCTTATAACATTATATGAACAAAAGAATTAAGGCAAAACTAAAAGGATTGAGCCTTAGAATTCAATCCTTGATAGCTGCTTAAAATATATGTCTAACTTTTTGAGTTTACTTTATATTTGGAAGAGATACATTATTATCAGGTTCTGCAACAGTCCATTCATGTTCAATTGAAGAGTCTAATTGCAGAAGAGTATTTTTCTCTAATCAATTATTTTTTATTGGAACAACAAACGTTTCTGGTCCTGTTGGTTCTCTACTCCCGCCGAGGGGCTCAATGCTTGCTTTTATGACTTTGAATTTATTTACACCTTTTCCTTTTATCAACACTCTTGAAGAGCCGTCCATTGTAGGAAGTATTTCTCCCTTTATCTCATTATTTTCATAGATTATCCATAATTGATGGTCGCGATTCGAGATGTTTGCTAGTCCTTCCACTTCTAAAAGCATTTCCTGTGTAACATCATTAATCCAGACGTTACCCGTGATGTCACGGTAATCGGCAACTGGAATGATAGCCATCTGTTGAGTCTGTGGTTCACTTTGAATGGTGTTAACGGTTATTTCATTATTTCGTGCTACTTCATAGCTTTCCACATTTGACTGGTAATAATCTAGCATTCCAATAAAAAGAAGAAAAATAGCCGCAACACTACTAATAGCAACTGCCCATCCCTTTTTTCTCTTCCTGTTTAGTGGGCGCTGGTGCCTGACACTCTCCCATACTTTATTCTTAAGTTCTGCGGACGGCTTGGTGCTATTAGGTTGATTTAATAGGTGGGACCAAACCATAAGCTGCTTCGCACACGAATTGCATTGATTAATATGCTGCTGAATTTCCTGCTGAAGCTCCTTTGAAGTATTTTCGAGGACAAAATCGATCAATTGCTCTTCACGAATATGGTTTTTATTATTCATTATGGTTTCCACCCCCACTATATTTAGTCCAGGATAAGAGCGATTTTTGTTTCCGTAAATTATTTATTCCGTAACGAATCAATGATTTCACTGAACCTAGTGGCTTTTGCATTGTTTTCGCTATTTCTTTATGCGACTCCTCTTGAAAATAAGAACGATAAATAGCCTCCCTTTGATCAGTAGGGATATGTTTTAGAGCATCACGTACTGCTTTTCCCTCCATCTTTTTATACGCCAGATGGTCAGCCCCTAATTCCTCACTACCAAACTCCAAGTCTACTTGATTCCCAGAGAGGATCGGTTTCTTTTTCCGTAATCGATCAAGTGAACGACTTTTTGTTTTGACTGCTAGCCACGCTTTTACACTCCCCCTTGCAGACTCGTATTGGGACGTTTTTTGATACACTTCGAGAAAAACATCATGGCAAACGTCCTCTGCTTCAGCTCGATCTTTGACAATATGAAGAGCAATATTGAAGACAAACTCAATATGCTCCTCATAAAACCGGTCAAAGGCCTCTCGCGTTCCACTTTCGACATCCTGCAATAACTGGAGACTTTTTTGATGATCATCCATGTTATGCACCCCTTATGTAACTCTCTTATTCTATTCATCTTTTACTTTCACGAAAAATTTTATTAAAAAATTTCTCAGAAAACAAATCCAATTTGCAAATGACTGCGTATCAAAAATGAAAAATATTTAAGGAGGATGATGAAGGTGGTAAAAAAAGCCATCACTCTACTTACTTTGGTACTAACTCTATCTACTTTTGCATGGATCAGCCCTGCACTAGCAAATGTTTCATTGTATACTCCGTATACTGGAATTACGGCAACTCCAGGTGAAACGATTTCTTATTCTGTCGATGTCATCAATAACGAATCAAGCATTAGGACTGTAACCTTTGATGTAGAAGGCTTGCCAGAAGGATGGACACATAGCCTTACTGCAAACGGAAGTCCGATAAAGCAGTTAACTGTTCGGGGTAATAATGAACAGCAGATTAACCTAGAAGTCACTGTTCCATTAGAAATTGACCAAGCAGACTATCGATTTACCTTAGCTGCAAAGGACGAGAATGGAACAACATCTGAACTGCCGTTTCTTGTCACATTAGCAGAAAAAGGAACATTCAAAACGGAATTAACAGTTGACCAACCGAATTTGCAAGGTCAAACGAATTCTTCCTTTTCTTATTCCGCAACACTTCGAAATCGTACCGCGGAAAAACAGACCTATGCTTTAACGGCAAAAGCACCTGAAGGCTGGGGAGTCCAATTTAAATCTGGTGGAGATAATGTAACCTCAGTAGCAGTCGAAGCAAATAGTGAAGCAGCTATCACGATTGATGTCACACCTCCGGAAAAAGCAAGTGCAGATACCTATAAAATTGAGATGTTAGCTGCCGGGAAAGGAACATCAGCTAAGACGAACCTGGAAGCAGTCATTACTGGTTCGTATGATTTAGCCGTAACAACTCCAACGGGAAAGCTAAGTACAGATCTCCAATCAGGAAGTGAAAAAACTTTAGACTTAGTTGTAGAAAATACTGGTACAGCACCATTAACAAATGTCAAATTATCAGCAACTGCACCACCTGATTGGGAAGCAAAATTTGAACCAAGTACCATTCCAGAATTAGCGGCTGGTGAAAAAGCGACAGTCAAAGCGTCCATTAAAGCATCCGATGAGGCAATTGCAGGAGATTACGTCACCACTTTTACTGCATCAGCAAATGAGACTTCCTCTGAAGGACAATTTCGTATTTCTGTGGAAACATCAACCCTTTGGGGGGTTATCGGGGTAATCATTATCCTTGCTGTCATAGCTGGTTTCTATTATGTGGTTAAAAAATATGGGAGGAGATAACTGTGGATCAAGCAATCATCGAACTGGAGCAGGTAAGCAAGCAATATGATGACCAGTACGCTGTCAAAGACCTGTCTCTCACCATTTCAAAGGGTGAAATCTTTGGATTACTTGGGCCTAACGGAGCGGGTAAAACAACGACAATACTTATGCTGCTTGGATTAAGTGAACCAACTTCAGGAATCGTTCGAGTTTGCGGTATAGATTCTGTAACAAGACCGATTGAGGTAAAGCGTAAAGTAGGTTATTTACCTGATACCATCGGATTTTACCAGCATATGACAGGTATGGAGAACTTGCTGTACACCGCAGAATTAAACAATATCCCAAAAGAAATAGCAAAAGAACGAGCGGAATACTTACTTACAAAAGTGAATTTACTGGAGGCTGCGAATAAAAAAACAGGAAAGTATTCACGTGGAATGAAGCAGCGTCTTGGTTTAGCGGATGTATTAATGAAAAATCCAGAAGTGATCATACTTGACGAGCCTACACTAGGAATCGACCCGGAAGGTGTACGAGAATTACTTAAGATGATTAAGGAATTAGGAAAAGAAGAAAAAATAACGGTTCTCTTATCCTCGCACCATTTGCATCAAGTACAACAAATTTGTGATCGTGTTGGAATTTTTGTGAAAGGAAACCTCCTTGCCCAAGGAAGTATGGAAAGTCTGGCTAAACAGTTATTTCCCGATGCTACACTTGTCATTCATGTTCAAGCCTCACCTATTAATGAGGGATTAATCGAAAAGCTGCAATCCATCGAACACGTTAAGCATATTAAAACAATCGATTCAGGACTTGAGATAACCTGTGATAGAGATGTTTCGGCTGATATTAGTAGAATCATCGTCGAATCGGGAGCAGCACTCACCCATATTAGTCATAAATATTATGGTCTGGATGAAATCTATCATCGCTATTTTGAAGGACGTGAGCAGAATGAATCTCGCTAGTGTAAAAGATAAACTTAAATTCCTTTCTTCCCAATCAGAGGCTGTCGAGACAGCTGGAGTCGAGCAATCAAATCCGTCTGCATTCTTGGCCATTGTTCGAAAAGAATTCACCGATTATATTCGAAGCTGGCGAATATTGATTTTAGGTACCATCATTCTATTAGCATGTATTGGATCGCTATACACGGCCATTACATCGATATCAGATGCAATGAATCAAGCTGATGAAGAGGTAGAAGCAATTGGAGGGGATTTATTTTTATTCCTGAAGCTATTTACCGTATCAGATGGTTCATTGCCGTCGTTCATCACATTTGTGGGTTTTCTTGGACCATTGTTTGGGGTTGCATTAGGCTTTGATGCCATTAATTCTGAGCGAAATCGAGGCACTTTAAGCCGATTGTTATCACAGCCAATTCCAAGAGATTACTTGATTAATGCCAAGTTTGTAGCAGCTCTTTTACTAAATATCCTTCTTTTCTTTTCGCTTGGATTTTTGGTGATGGCTTTTGGTATTCTCATTCTAGGAATTCCGCCAACGGTTGAAGAGTTTTTTAGGATCTTTTTCTTTCTTTGCGTTTGCATTGTCTATATTGCGTTTTGGCTAAACCTAGGGATCTTGTTTTCGGTACTCTTTAAAAACCAAGCAACATCGGCTTTATCGAGTATTGCTGTATGGATCTTTTATAACATTTTCTATTCGATGATCATTAATCTAGTATCTAAATCCATCATTAATCCAGAAAAAATAACGAATGTAACGCAGGCGCTTGAACGACAAGGTGTAGTCCTTAATCTCATGCGCTTATCACCAAACTATTTGTTTAATGAATCAACAACCATCATGTTATCACCATCGGTTCGTAACTTGGGACCGTTGACAATGGAACAAACAGCTGGTGCAATCGCTGGTCCCCTGCCATTAAGTCAGAGCCTATTATTAATTTGGCCGCAGCTAACCGGACTTGTTGCTGCAACACTTATTTGTTTTGCGGTTGCTTATCTTACGTTTATCAGGCAGGAGATTCGGACGAATTGAGGATAGAAAGGATCAAGGTAGAGGCTAGAGTAAATATTCGTTCAACAGGTACGTTGTATACATCTGCTACAGATTAAGGAGTTTTATCTATTATGTAGGAAAATATCGTTTTGACCTATTCAGATGATCCACCTTGGAAAAAGGGGATTACACTGCTTAGAAAGACGAAAAGTATTCTTATAACATAAAATAGATTTTAATCTAAAAAAGCCGAACTTTAATATCGGCTTTTTACCATTTTAACTGTTTTTCATTGCATATAAAGGAGTGTTTTTCCCTGCTCCTGAGAATCGCTAATTAAGACAAAACTTGATCTCATCTGGACCTATTCCTTTGGTGATAATTTTATTCCAATAAATTTCATTTCGGTCATATCCTCAATGGCATATTTAACCCCTTCTTTTCCAATACCACTTTGTTTAACGCCGCCATATGGATGATTGTCTTGCCGGTAGGTAGAGACTTCATTAATCCATACACCACCCATTTCTAATTGATCGGCTACTCTTATCGCTCGATCAATATCTTTGGTGAAAACACCCGCTTGCAATCCGTAAATGGAGTCATTCGCAAATCCAATGACCTCTTCTTCTGTGTCAAACGGAATGACAGATACAATAGGGGCAAAAACTTCTTCGGCGACTATTTTCATATTACGATCAACATTTGTCATAATGGTCGGTGAAAGAATCGTCCCGTTTTGTTCTCCGCCCACTTCTATTTTCGCGCCATTTTCGACAGCGTCATTAATCCAAAGCTTAGCCCGCTCTGCTTCTTTCTCATTAATCATTGGCCCGATATCGGTTTCTTCCTCAGTTGGATCCCCAATTTTTAAAGCCTTTGTTTCTTTTATAAATTGCTCTAGAAATTTTTCATAAATACTCTTTTGTACATAGATTCGTTGTGCCGAGATACAAACTTGCCCTGAAAAAGCAAATGCGCCTGTTACTAATCCTGTTACAGCGGATTGAATATGACCATCTTCGAAAATAATATTCGGAGAATTGGAACCTAACTCTAAGGTAACTTTCTTAAAGCCAGCTGTTTCACGAATTTTCCTTCCAACTGGCAGGCTGCCTGTAAAAGTAATTTTATGGACATTTTCGTGGGTGACAAGTGGGCCTCCTACCTCTTCCCCTGTTCCCATTAACAAATTTAATACCCCGTTCGGAAGTCCCGCTTTTTGAAATAACTTTACTAACTTATATGCCGAAACCGGCGTTTTTTCGGCAGGTTTAAAAACAATCGTATTTCCGGCTGCAATCGCTGGTGCAATTTTATGTAAAGACAGATTTAGCGGGAAGTTAAAGGGAGTTATTGCTCCAACAACACCCAATGGTTTTCGTTTAACAAGTCCCATTCGGTTTTCCCCGCCAATGGCAGCATCCATTGGGAGGACCTCTCCAGTAATATTTTTGGCGAGTTCAGATGCGAAACGAATAACTTGTATAGACCGTTTCACTTCATCCCTGCTATATTTGATTGGTTTACCAGCCTCCTGGACGATTGTATTTGCAAAATCCTCCGCATTTTCTTCTAATAGATCTGCAGCTTTTCGCAAAATGTCACTCCGTCGATGAGCAGACATTTCCTTCATCGTGGAATGGAATGTTTCAAAGCTATTTTCTACTGCCTCATTCAGATCGGCTTCTTTTGCTAAGGCTATATCCGCTACTTTTTCTTGATTATACGGATTTATTACCTCTAATGTATCCCGATTATTTTCATTTCGCTCTTGACCATTGATAATGGAACCAAGCCTCATATTAGATCCTCCTATTTCTTAGCAATGGATATTTCCTAATTTTTTTGTTAATTTCATATTTTCACGATAATCAACCGGGCAATCAATTAAGACTGGTTTGTTCATTGCAATTGCTTTTTCTAGAGTCGGTTTAAGTTCCTCTGCTTCTTTAATTTGAAATGCTTCAAATCCATAGGATGATGCAAGCTGTACAAAATCAGGGTTTCCAAATTTAATATGGGAAGGGCGTTTAAACTTTTTCATCTGGTGCCATTCGATTAAGCCATAGCCGTCGTCTCTCCATAATAAAACAATAATTGGAAGGTTAAGTCTTTTTGCTGTTTCCAGCTCGGCTCCTGTCATTTGAAAGGAACCGTCTCCACAAACCGCAACAACCGTACGCTCTGGGTGTGCCAGTTTCGCTCCAATTGCTCCTGGAACAGCAATCCCCATTGATGCCAGACCATTGGAAATAAGACATGTATTTGGTTCATACGTATGATACATTCTCGCCATCCACATCTTATGTGCACCAACATCTGAAATAACGATATCTTCTTCTTTTAAAACAGCACGTAAATCGGCTACGATTTTTTGAGGTTTGACCGGAAAACTAGTGTCGTTTTTAAATTGCTCCAGCTCAGTAAGAGCATTGGTGCGAACAGTCGATACCCATGAATTATCTCTTTCTTTAGGAGACAGAACTTGGTGTAATTTTTGCAAATTCCTTTTTATATCTCCAAGTACGTTTAGCTCGACTGGATAATTTTCATCTGTCTCCGCTTCCTCTGTATCAATATGTAATATCGGGGTTGCACCATCAGGATTCCAATTTACTGGAGAATATTCGGCAATATCAAAACCAATAGCTAAAATTAAATCAGATCCTTTAAATCCACAAGTAATGTAATCATTCCCTCCTAGGCCAGCTGTAAATAAACTCAGCTCATTTGTCCATGGAAGAGCTCCTTTTCCCATAAAAGTGTGGACTACCGGAATTTTCATCTTATCAACTAGCGCTCTTAATTGTTCGGAGGCGTTAGATCTAGTAATCCCGTTACCAGCTAAAATAAGCGGGCGCTCGGCTTGTTCAATGAGCTTTGCTGCCGCTTCTATGACCTGATCACCTGCTTCTGATAAACTATGGCTTGTTACTTTTAATGGAGAACTGTCAACCTCCATCTCAGCAACATCTTCCGGAAGATCAATATGGGTTGCACCTGGTTTTTCCTGAGTCGATACTTGAAACGCTTTTCGGACTACTTCAGGTACGATTTCTCCCTTTTTAATTTGAGCATTCCACTTGGTCACAGGTTCATAAATATGAATCAAATCATAGTACTGATGACTAATTTTATGTTGGCGATCTAAACTAGCTTGACCAGTAATCGCAACAATTGGATTGAGATCCATGTTGGCATTTGCTACACCTGTTAACAGATTTGTCGCTCCTGGACCTAAAGTAGCTAAGCAGACACCCGGTTTTCCAGTTAACCTGCCGTACGTCCCAGCCATAAAAGCCGCACTCGTTTCATGTCTGGTTACGATAAACTCTATCCTTGATTCAAGAAGAGCATCCATAATATCGATATTCTCTTCACCTGGCACACCAAAGATATAGTTTACTCCCTCTTCTTCTAGACACTTTATTAATAATTCAGCAACTTTCATTTTCATACACCCTTTTACGTTTTTATGTTGTTACCTATTCAGCCTTGACGATGGATTGATAGATCTCCGCTAATGAATAAACTTTATCTTTTTCGTCTTTATAGACAATATGCTCCGGTTTAAAATCAGCTGGAGAATCCAAACCTGCGGCGGCAGCTAGTCGAAACAAACCTTTACGCATGGTAATTAAATAGTTTGCCGTACGATGCTTCTTTTCATCAATCACAAGAGCCTTTTGTAATTCGGGGTCCGTTGTTGCCACACCGACCGGACAAGCATTCGATTCACATTTTAATGCTTGGATACACCCAACTGTAATCATAAATGCCCGTGCGACATTCACAAGATCTGCCCCCATTGCTAAAGCAATAGCAATTCGATCGGGTGAAAAAAGTTTACCTGAAGCGATGAGTTTTACTTGATTACGAACGCCATATTGTATAAGAGCATTGTTTACTAAAGGCAGTGCAGCTTTTATTGGTAATCCAACACTGTCGGCCAGTTCCTGATAAGAAGCACCTGTCCCGCCTTCACCACCATCGACGGTGATAAAATCTGGTCCCTTACCTGTCTCTTTTATTGCTTTTGCCAATTCATCGGCTTCATGACGACTTCCAATCACCACTTTCATGCCAACCGGTTTCCCGGATTGCTCACGAATACGTTCAATAAAATGAAATAATGAAGGCAAATCACTAAATTCTTTAAAACGATTTGGACTATCAATCGATTTAAACGGCTCCACCATCCGAATCTTCGCAATTTCCTCTGTTACTTTTTCACCATCAATATGACCGCCGCGTGTCTTTGCTCCTTGAGCCAATTTAATTTCAAATGCTTTCACTTCCGGGATTTGACTTTTTTCTTTTAATGCTTCCCAGCTGAAATTTCCTTCTCTATCTCTCACCCCAAATAATCCTGGACCAATTTGCATAATGATATCTACTCCGCCCTTTAGATGATAGTCAGAAATCCCGCCTTCCCCTGTATTCATCCATGTTCCTTTTGCAATTCCTAATCCTTCTGAGAGTGCAGTAATAGCATGATTCCCCAAGGAACCATAGCTCATGGCCGACATACCAATTTGTCCTTTTACAATGAAAGGGTGCCTCGTATTTTTTCCGATCACGATAGCATCCTTATCGTCCAATAAATAGGCAGACGATTCATGTTTCTCCAACACTTCTTTTTTCTGTGTAAATAGAGGTTCTTTTAACAACAAGTATCTATTTGTTGTTACTTTTGTATGTTGATCCATTTTTAACTCTTCCGTTAATTTAGGAAACATAGAATTTCTTATATAAAAACCCGGCGCTTCAAAATCCCGTTGTGAACCATACCCAATCACATCGCGTTTATACTTTGCACTTTTTACAATATGTTGAAAGTCATTCCGTGAAAAAGGTTTTCCTTCATCATTATTGTTAAATAGATACTGACGCAGCTCTGGACCGATCGTCTCCAAAAAGTATCTAACTCTCCCAATGACTGGATAATTACGAAGAATCGGATGCTGTTTTTGTGTTCGATCAATAAAAAATAAATATAATCCAACAACTATTAAGGACAATACAAACAACGCAATAAAAACAAATCCAATAATCGTCAACACATTGGCTATATTCATTGTCAAATCCCCCTTAATGAACACTTTCTGTATATTTCAAATCAGCTAATCTCCTGCAACACAGTGAACTTGGATTAACAAAGATATCGCTAGTAAACAAAATACAGATCTCTATATAGTTAAGATTCTCGGTAAAGAGGAATTTATCCACTAAAATGGCAAATATTTAATAAAAAGATTTTAGAAATTGTAAGTAATCATGTCTGTCGAAAATAGTAAAAAAGCGACTGCTCCTCTTGAACAATCGCACCTGATGCTTTAAGTAGAATTATTAACAAACTCATAAATTGGTTAAATAGGAAAATGACACGTCTTCATTTTAGAGAAAAACTTATTTTCTTATTTCTCAGCCTACCCAATCGCTGACCTTGATTCTCCATATCATATGATCATATCCTTTGCCCCAATAATCCTTTAACAAATAATTAGGGTTCCCAAATTTCTTTTTCCAGATTTTTTGTGCATGAATATATCCACTATCTAAACAAAATTCTTCTATCCCTTTATCCTTTAAAGTAGAATACATTGTATTTAATAGTAAATTCCCTACCCCCATTCTCTGGTAGTCAGGATGAACAAATACTGTACCTACCTCCATTAGCTCTTTGTAAGCGTTGTTTGTACAATATTTTATGAGTTTACTTGCTGAGCCATATTCAATTGAACCAATCATTTTATCACCATCCAAAGCAATCAAAAAATATCGTTTCACACCATTGCTTTCAAAATCACTTTTTAAATATTTTTCCTTAACTTCGACTTCATCATTAAGATCACTCAATCTCTCCCCTAAACCTTCTTTAATAAACGTATCAGTAATCACTGTTCTAAAAAATGAATTTAACTCTTTTATGTCCTCAATCCTAGGCCTTCTAATCTTCACTTGGAGCATCTAAAACTCCTCCTTTCCATTCAACATCATATTCCAGTTCCCCCTCTTCAAGTATCCTGTTCCGTTAGTCAAATAAGAAAAAGGCTGCCGCAGCAACCCTATTTTTCAACGCAAGCACTCTTTACTTTAAGTGTATTTATTGTTTTATTTTGCAGTCTTGCTTTAACAATGAATACATATATAAGTCATCAAATTTCCCGCGAGTAAACTCATAGCTTCTTAAAAGTCCTTCTCTAATAAACCCCTTTCTTTCTACCAGCTTTTGTGATGGTAGATTAGGAGGCTCTATCAACGCTTCTATCCGTTGTAATTCTAACTGTTCAAATCCATATCTAATAACTGCTTCAAAAGCCTCACTTGCTATTCCTTTTCCCCATTGTTCTCTACTTAACTCAACACCAATTTCAGATCGATAATGCTTTGAAACCATGTTAAGAAAACCACAACTGCCAATTACCGCGCCTTGGTCCTTCAATGTAATCCCCCATCTTATCCCTGTTCCTTTTTCAAATATTGATTGATACCACGAAATCTCATCCAATACGTCATCAATGGACTTAAATGGTTCTAATCCAACGTATTTCATTACGTCTTTATCAGACAAATACTTTAAAAGACTGCTCGCATCATCTTTCGTTACTTGTCGTAAAATCAATCGATCCGTTTCAAGTATAGGAAATGCACTTACTTCCACCACAATAAACCTCTCCCTGAATATCATTTTGTTTCAGTAGTACCCACGCCATTTAGTACTTCTTCGTTTGCTTGATTTTTACCTTCAAAATGAAATCTTTCTATCAGAAGGAGATAACCTACAATTCCTAAGATACATTCACAAAAAAATCACAGTTTACAACCATTTTTTATTTAATTATTCCTCTTACCTTAGCAAATGCATTCCTCACAGCTGCTGACTTATGAAATGGCCAATCCCATAATAGTGTACTTATCCTAACTGGCGTTTAAATTGTTTATTGGCGAAGAAGTAAGCAATGACCATGATGCCAAAGCACCAGGCAAGCGCGATCCAGATACCGTTTCCAACAGATCCCTCATACAAGAGGGCACGAATTGTATTCACGATTGAAGTCACGGGCTGGTTCTCGGCGAACGCACGGACAATTTTAGGCATGGTTTCGGTTGGAACAAAGGCCGAACTGATAAACGGCAGGAAAATCAGCGGGTACGAGTAGGCTGTCGCCCCTTCCATAGACTTCGCTGTCAATCCGGGAATGACCGCTAGCCATGTCAGCGCCATCGTAAACAGACCGAGTATCCCAGCTACCGCGAGCCAATCCAGGATATCGGCGCTGGAACGGAATCCCATCAAGAGTGCGGCGAGAATAACCACCACAACAGTAAGCGCATTGGAAACAAGCGAGGTCAACACGTGAGCCCACAATACCGACGAGCGCTTGATAGGCATGGTAATGAAACGCGCCATCAGCCCGCTCTTTACATCATTAAACAGCCGCAGTGAAGTGTAAGCGACACCGGATGCGATAGCCATCAGCAAAATTCCCGGCAATAAATAATTGACATAATGATCAGTACCTGTCTCTATTGCACCTCCAAATACGTAAACAAACAGCAGCATCATCATAATCGGCGTAATCGCCACCGTGATAATCGTATCCGGGCTGCGCATGATGTTGCGCATTAAACGTCCTAGCAATACTCCTGTTTTGCTTTTCATTTACATCTCCTCCTTTTTGCCAATGATTGCGAGGAAAATTTCCTCTAATGTCGGCTGCTTCTCGATGTACTCCACTTTTGTTGGCGGGAACATCTCTTTGAGTTCGGTAAGGGTACCAGTCGTGATGATTTTTCCGCCATGCAAAATGGCGATACGGTCCGCCAGTTGCTCGGCTTCCTCTAAATACTGGGTCGTCAGCAAGATGGTTGTACCGCCGTCGGCAAGCTCCTTGACTGTATCCCAGACTTCAATCCGCGCTTCGGGGTCAAGCCCTGTCGTCGGTTCGTCGAGAAAAATGACTGCTGGCGTCCCAATCAGACTCATGGCAATGTCAAGCCTGCGCTTCATCCCGCCTGAATACTGATCCGCCCTGCGATTGGCCGCATCTGTCAGGCTGAATCTTGCAAGCAGATTGTCGGCGACTTGAGCTGGATTGGAAACTCCCCGCAACTTTGCGATCATGATCAGGTTTTCGCGTCCGCTAAGCATGCCGTCTAAAGCTGCGAACTGGCCTGTCAGGCTGATGCTCTGACGAACATGATCCGGTTGACGCTGGACGTCAAAACCGCAAATACGTGCTTCGCCGCCATCAGGTTTCATCAGCGTCGAGAGAATGTTGACTGTCGTCGTCTTGCCCGCTCCATTTGAGCCCAACAGTGCAAAAATTTCGCCGCGCCGCACTTCAAAATCCATCCCCTTTAAGACGTTCTTGTCTTTAAAAGATTTTTTTAACCCTTTTACAGAAATCGCTGCATTACTCATATTTTTTTCCTCCTTATAAAATGTGAAGCAAGGCTTCTTGCGAGATCATGAGATTGCTGAGTTTTGTCTGATAAGTGAGCGGGTTGCTCGCATTCAGACAAAGTGGAGTCAGTATTGGGTCAAGAGCCTTGCGGAGCTAGATTGCCTATACCTCTCTATTCAGTCTTACTGATAATCTGTATAACTTAGTACCAGGTTAAAAATATAACTGAATAACGAAGGTAATCATTCACATTTGTATCCAGCTATTCAGTCGGTATTATCTATTGAGTTTATTTCATTTATTTTTTCCCAAGCGCTTCATGATACTCTGATTCAAATCTTCGCGATACTTGGCGACATAGGTTTTAGCGTTTGCTACTAGTTCGTCAGCAAAGGATGCCACATCGTCCCCAGTAATCTCCAGCACCTGTCTGCCTTCCGCTGCACCTTCTTCGAACAATTCGATTAATTCATACTGCATGTGCAGCATATCCATCCCGTTACCCGATGAAAAATTCCACATGTAGTTTTGTATTTTCTTAAATACAAATTGGTAGTCCTCTGGCAGGGCTTCAACCCGTGCCATCATCATTTTGTACTCTTTTTTATCACCAATCATTTTTTTGAACATTTCCAACATGTTATTTTTCCTCCTTTTTTATAAAGCTGAACAAGACACTCCTATGATATCTAACAGAATATCTTATGCAGTCAGTTTGATTTCAAGACGTTGATTTTTGATGATACAAAATCCCATCTTTTCCAAAACAATTCAAGTTCCTTGCGGCCAGCCTCATTAAGTGTATAAAATTTGCGGGGCGGTCCCATATCTGACGGTTTTTTTTCTATGTTCACCAGTTTTTTCTTTTCTAATCGCACAAGGATGGTATAGACCGTCCCTTCCACGACTTCGGTAAACCCAAGGTCGTTCAGACGGCGGGTAATCTCATAGCCATAGGTTTCATGGCGGCTGATGATTTCCAATACGCAGCCTTCTAACGAACCTTTCAGCATTTCAGTTAAATTTTCCATGCTCATAGCCTCATTTCTGTTAAATTCTCCATATTCATAGCCTCCCTATTTTGTCTGACTTATATTCAGTAGTACTTAGTACTAAGGGAAATTTTTACTGAATAGCTATTAGGAAACCACGCTATTCAGTATTGCTTATTACAGGTATATCGTAACACCAAGTAGCAGGGGTGTCAACTTTTTTTCCAAAAAAGGGCGCAAAGCATTAAATGTATTCTTAAACCTTTCTTTGTATAAACAATTTGTCTATGTCCCAAAATTACCAAACAACATCAGACTAATAACGAAAATAAATACGACTAATAAAATTAACATACCAATAGAAGAAATAGATAGAGTAATTGTTTTTAAGCATCCTTTCAAACTAAAAAATGCAGTAAAAAATGAACCCAGCAATAGTAGTAATAATAACAATAAGTCCAAGGATTCAGGTAAGGGATTCAATACTTGCGGGATAATAAAACTTAAGATTATAAAAATAATTATCAATACAAATGAAATCAAGCCCAGATATTTTTTCATCAAATCAACCTCACTCTCATTAAAAACACCATTCAATCATTCCTGTCTATTGGAGATAAACAAGCTAATGCGTTTTGAAGATTCCTTATGAAAGCCCTCCTTCCTTTTAACACTATCCTGCACCGTTAGTCAATAAGAAAAATGCCTTACTCCTTATTGAGCAAAGCACAGTTTAAATACATTTCTTCACAAAATTTCTTAATAACAGCTAAGAAAACAAATATTCAACCCCTAAAAGTAGTCGTTAATAGAAAAGCGCAAGGCGCCCGCCTATCGGCGACAAGCATAAGTCAAACAGGAATAGAAGGTGTTCATTCCTGTTTGACTTATGACCTCGAGCCGCTGGCTCCTGGAGCTAGACACCAACACCAGATAGAATTTACATACTTTCTTATCTTTTTAAAAAAGAATTTATTGAAAAAAATCCTTTCTTTGTCCAGATAGTTTTTTTCGATCATCCGTTAATGGGACTTGTTCAGCCCATTTATGTTTAATCATAAGCTTATATCCATCTTTCAGTAAATCTGCAAGCTCCAACATAAGTCTGGAAAAATGTAATCCCAAATCATATCGCTGACTTGTCGCAAAGGCTGTTCCATACACCCCTATTTGAGTAGACCCTATTAACAATTTATGGTACATAATAAGACGATCAGAGAAAGGGGAAATCGTTGAATTAGTAACTTCAGAATCTTCTGATTTTGGGTAAGGTAGTTGGTCATGAGACAATAAAGTTTCCAGCGTTTCAATATGCTTATTCGCTATCCTTACCCCACGCCATAAAAAATCCTTAACCTCTTGCGATTTAGCCACCTGAGCAAACCCCACACACAGTGCTTTGTCCAACTGTGCTTTTTTCAAATCCCAATAAATATTGCTAATCTCAATACAGTTTAATGTCCTTTCTCCTCCGAGAATCCCCTGCAGGAAGTTCGTTGTCTCTATAAACTCATAATTATTAGGCGGATTAATAAATGGTGGTCTTGACACAATTCCTTTTTCTAAAAGCAGATCTAGAGAGCGGTTAAAAAGTTCCATTGTTTCAGTTTGACATTGAACAAAATAATCCCGTATATCACGTCGCATATTACAGGATAATGCAGCAGCATATCCAGCTAAACCGTGAATACTCGCTATATAGGTATAGGTTACACAAAATTCGTCTGAAAATAAACGAGGAGCTTCTAAATTTACATCTTCCTCAGTAAATCCATGCGGAATAGGGAATTTTTCTGCTTGAAAATATTCCTTAGCCTTTACAATATGCCCCTTCGCTAAGTTTAAAGCTAGTTCTAAAATAGGGCGAATCGAAACATCCTCAACAATTTTAAGCATGTATGTAAACACACAAATAGCCATCGAGTCATTTTGAAACTGAGTCCAAATATTTGCAATCTCTGGCGCCGTTAGTCTTACGTTATGTGATATTTCGCCATCTTTCTTTAATCCATTCATAAGAATCATTCCCTTCAAAAACTTGCTTTTTGTTAATGCAAAAAATTTTTGTTATTATTTTATCTTTATTCTTCCAGTCCATTATTTAAATATGTAAAAAAGTAAAAAAGCACTTATGAATGCAGTGTCTAAGTGAATTGAGGCATCACTTTTAAGAGAACCTTCCTTCATACTTTTTATAAGTACTGGAAATATTACTTACTATAACATTCTGTTTGGAGGTTCTTATGAATTATAAAAAAGCAGCTGCTTTAAGTATGTTAATTATCCCCTGGTTTACCGTCCCCTTTTTAAGTAATAAATCCTTTGTCCGTTTTTTACCTGTTGCGAGCTTCGCGAACTTATCTATAATAGTTCTTAGCGTAATTGCGAATAGAAAAAGATGGTGGAAAAATAAAAACCCTTTGTTTCCAAATACTCCTATTGATTTTACATATATTTTAGGGGCTCATTTTATATCAACATTATGGGTATTTAAACTAACGTATGGGTCATTTCCTTTATATTTAATAACAAACATAGTATTGGATTGGATTAACGCATTCCCTATTGCAGGCTTATGGAAAAGAATAGGCTTTTTTAAATTTAAAAGGATGAGTCCTTTCATTTATTGGTTTATAACTGTACTTTTGGCAATCTTCCTATACTTTTATCAGTCCACAGTGGAAAAAGTGATTTCTAACACTAATTCTTCCGGAGCATAATGAATTCCCCATTTCTTAAAAGTAAGGTTGCTTCTTTCCTTACTTTTTTTATTTCTTCAATGCAATAGAAATTACTAGTCCTTGCCAAGCGATGTCTCCCACAATCCTAAGTGTTTTCTTCCACTGCTGTATGCTTTTTAATAAAACTAATGGCTGCCAAAACATCTTCCTGTGCCCAGGAATACTTACTGGTGTTTTATTCGTTATGATAGAGAAAAAAAAGCATTAAGAACCCCTTCTATTTGAAGGGGGTTTGCTTGTTTAACAGTACAATAATGAAGAAAAAATGGATGGATTCCTTTTTGACTTCAGCTTTTGCCTATTCTAATATTCTCCTTTAATCACAAAAAATGATCCGCGAATTGTTCCAGCTAGTTTTGACTTCTGTCTGGCAAACTTAAACTTCCCTTCTAATTCCTTTGGTACCTCCATTCCCTCAGAAAGCTTAAAACCAACTGCCCGCTTTTTAGGGTCATCAACCGTATACATAACATTGACCTCAAGACCGTCCTCATAAAAAACGTAGGCAAATTTGATATTTTCCACTTGAAATCGCGATGTTTCTAAAGGTTTGGCCGCAAACTCAATCTCACGTTCTTCTTTTAAAACTCGCTTCACATAATCAAGAGTCTCCTCGCTTTCACTAGCTGGTATAACGGTAAATTCATGCTTGTATTTGTTCATAAAGTAACGGGCTTCATTAGCACGTAAACCAGCAAGCGCTTCGACGACAGGTGAAGACTCTAAACCAGCCGTAGACACATTTTTAAAATCAACAATATAGGACATTTCCATCCCTCCGGTTATCACTTTATTTCCTCACAACAGGAATCCGCATTTCACCAAAAGTCCAACCCTCTTTATAGTTTGCGGCTCTTCGGACGTAGCGCCCATGAAGCAATATTGAGTGCAGCATATAAAAGAGGAAGGATAACATAAAACCCGTATTCACCATAATCGTTAGCAAACACATGAGACAAAGCCGCACCAGTCATTAAAAAGAAGAAACCAGCGTGAGCCCATTCTTTAAGTCGAGGAAAGCGTGGCACGACGATAGCGATGACTCCAAGTATTTTCCAAATCCCGAGAATAGTTGTGATGTATAATGGGTAACCCATATTCGTCACTAACTCAACGTTTCCCCCCAATTGCATCAGTTGCCCGATACCACTTAACGTCATCGATCCTGCGAGTAGTAATGTGACTGACCAATATGCAATAAATGTTCCTTTGAGCGGGGTTTCTACCTTCGCGGTTGTTTCCGCACCAACAACTTTGCTCATTTGACTCATCCTCCTCATTATTCAAGTGAGAAATATCAAATATTAATTACCTTCAAAATATTTAACCTCTAAATAGACACATCCTTTATTTCCTCACAACAGGAATCCACATTTCACCAAACACTATACCGTTTCTCTGCTCCATCACAACCGATGTATTTGGCCCGCCAACATAGGCAAAATTCTTTGCTTCTGGCAAGACTTGGCCAAAGGCAATGCCAGCAAGATGATTATTCAATTCATCAGCCGTCTGCCCTTCCCCTTTCACAACTAGGTATTCCCCATTAGGGAACTGGATAAGTCTAGATTCTCCTAGTTCTGGTGCCGATGCCTCTGTCATGACGCCGGCATAATGCATCATCTTGTTATTCACCGCTTCGTTCACGGCAAAAACATAGTCATTTGAGGCTATGGCTTTTAAAGCGTCAAGCCTTCCATCTTGGCTGAAAGCCTCCCAAAAATCTGCCTTTTCCTTGTTTAAGCCGGCAAAGTCTGTGTAATGACTCTTAAGCTCAGTTCCAAAACCTAAAACGGTAAAGCTGTCTTTTTCTTCTAAGGTATAATTCGCCATATCCAAAACCTTCCTTTTTTTAAAATTAATCAAATGATTTGAACTCATTCACTTGATAGGTATATCATAATCTTAAATCATGTCAAAAAATGATACTGTTTAGGAGCCCAGATGAAAAAAGTTGAACGTATTAATACCATCATGCGGTATATAAACAACCGCGCCCATTTTACAATTTCTGAAATCATGCAGGAATTTAACATCTCCCGTTCGACAGCTATTCGAGATATCAAAGAAATCGAGGCCATGGGGATGCCGCTTGTCGCTGAAGTTGGAAGGGATGGGGGATATGCTGTGATGCACAACTCTGTCCTTCCTGAAGTTCGCTTTACCGATAATGAGGTCAAAGCTCTTTTTATTGCGTTTATGGCCACAAGAAATCAACAACTTCCCTATCTAAAGAGCCGTCAGTCTTTAGCTGAAAAATTACTCGGCTTAATCTCAGAAAACCAGCAAGATGACCTTGTTCTATTAAATCAAATCTTGCTATTTGAAGGGACGAACCCGAATAATCCTGACTTACTTGAATTATCAGATCTTCCCCACCCCATGCTGGAAAAACTCATTCAAATCCTACTTCTGGATCGGTATTTATTGATTACCGTTAAGGAAGAGAAGGAAATAAAATCATATCCAATTTATCTCTTGCACCTTTATCAAGAAAAAGGTCTATGGCTGATTGAAGGCTTTGACTTAAAGGAAGAGAAGAAGCAGATTATTCCTGTCGATCATCTCACAAATATCAAACCCTACCAGACGACAAAAAGATTAAGTAAGAAAAAGATTTCAGAAAAACTAAGTAAGCAGGAAGAAGTCATCAACCTTGTCCTTGAACTTGGTCCAAAAGCGATTGCCCAGTTCAAAAAATACCACCCTTTAAAAGTCTCAATAGCCTATACGAATCCTTACCAAACTACAGCCATTCTAAAGACTTTTATCAATGTGAATAATCCCGAAGAATTGACCGAAATAACAAACTGGCTCCTTTTCCTAGGTGGGGATATCAAGGTCAGGGAAGTACCCAAAGAAGTCTTAGAAGGTTTAAAAGAGAGATTATGCTTATACTTCCCTTAAGCAGCGGCCGTTAGAACCAAATAATGTTGATCTTGATTAGCTACAGTTATTCACTGTACCTCTAGCACCCAGAGAAAATTTTTCACTTAAGCCGCTGCTTTAAATACTCTTACCTATCAAACTTCTCCCGTTCTGTCCGCAATTATTCTATAAAAGTACCAATGAAGCTTCACTCCCTCTATAAAACATATAATGTGAAATACAAGAACTTGTTATAACAGTAAAATGAATGATGAAAGATGTTCTTTTGCTTATTTAATCTTTACTTCTTTATTCAAAAATGATCGCTCTTCATGAAAATAAGCGCAGATCCGTATAATGGAAATGCGCCTGATTGCTGAATCTAGTGATCTATTTTTCTTTCCATTCTTCCGATAACATTCCATAAACAGCATGATCAACATAATGATCATACAGCCATTCTGCTTGTCTAATACACCCTTCGTTTACAAACCCTAATCTTTCAGGAATCCCCCTGCTCTTCTTATTTTCAACAGCAGCCCTAATTTCAACTTTGTTTATCTTTAGCTCATTAAACGCATAATCAGTTAAAGCCTTCGCAACTCTTGTCATAATCCCATTTCCTTGAAACTGTTTCCCAAGCCAATACCCAATATACGCTACTTTATTTATCCAATCTATTGAGTTATAACTCGCAACACCAACAATTTGCCCCTTATATAGAATAACAGTCGTTATGCTTCTATTTTCAGCAAAACCTTTTAAACTCAAAGTTATATATTCTTTTGTATCATCAAGTTTAGTTGTCGCATCCAGCCAAGGAAGCCATTCTCTAAGATAATCCCTAGAGTTATTTGTTAAATCAAAAACCTTTTCGGCATCTCTTAATTCTATCAATTTTAAAGCTAAATCCTCATCAATTTTATGTATAAACATTATTCTCCCCCTTATATATTTAATAACGTTGATCTTGAAGGATTGCACGTGTTATCCTTATTCAGGATAAGCACCCTTTTATGGAATAAACTTTTGGGAGATTTGTCCCAAATATTATTTCTTAAATTGTTGTAAACTATGGCCACAGAAGTTCTTTGATCCATACGTTATTTTCCCTTCGATACAATAAGCGTATATGCTTCCTTTCTCTATCTCCTTGCCAAAATTCCACCTCACTTGCTGCTACTTTATATAAACACCAATGAGGGTCTACTGTATTCGGTTCGCTTTTCACTCGCTCAATTTGCTTAATAAATGATTCCTCTAAGACTTTACTGTCGGGCAAAACTTTACTTTGTTTTCCTAGAAGAGCAATGGCTCGTGCAACTTCCCCTCTTTCTAAAAAATCCTCTGCACTTTGCTCTTTTCCTACCCTCAATGAGGTTCCTCGTATTCGAACTTGTCTGCCAATCAAAGACCAATAAAAGGTTAAAGAAACGTTTGAGTTCATCTTCAATTGTTGTCCCTTCATACTGGTTGAACTAGAGGCAAAATACCATCCATCTTCATCCATATCTTTTAAAATAAGTACTCTTGCATCAGGATGCCCAAAACTATTGATAGTAGAAAGTGTCATGGAGTGAGGTTCATGAACTCCATTTTTTATAGCAAGATGAAACCATTCTTGAAAGAGCTCATTTGGATTTGAAGGAACATTTGCAGGGTCAAATTGGGGAAATGGTCCTTCTAAAGCTTTGAGATTTCTTAGGGTATCCTTCATATGTGTACTCCTTTTCCTGTAATCTCTTCGTTCAAGCAAAGGTAAATTATTTTATTTGATTTTTTTAGGTATTGTTAGACTCTTCCAATCATCGGACTTAATTTGTTTACCAATATAAACGATTTGTCCTATATGATAAGAATAATGGTACATGCTTTTTTCAATCGCTTCTATCACAGTAAGGGGGTTATTGCTAATGTATATTTCTTGAAGAAGATGTTCCTCATTTAGCGAATCTAATTCATCAATAAGAACATCCCATCCCTTATTCCATATCTGGTATAACATTTCACGAGTACATACTGAGTTTTCAAATTCTCCATCTCTATCTCTAAAAGGTTTTTCACCATCTGAAATTAAAAAATCAGTCCAGCGTGAAACCATATGCCCACTCATATGCTTTACGATCACAGCTATGCTATTAGAATTTTCGTTAGGTGCCCAAAATAAAGATTCTTCATTAAGCTGTTCAAATGTTTTTTCAGCAATACTTTTCATTTCTTCAAATCGTGCTTTAATGACCTTCAAATAGACAAAAGGAATTTCTTTATGGCTAAATGACATAACTAACAACCCCTTTACGTTTTTTCATAAATTACATACTCAATAGCTATTCTCTAAACAAATAACTATTCCTTCATCAAACCTGACTCAATATATTTTGACATAAAAATCTCATTGTTTTTATAGTCGATCTGGCCTGATTGAGGCTATTATGTGTATCCTTATACAGTTTCAGATAATTTTCCTTTTCGTGTCTTCTAGCAACAAAAAATGCCTTAAGTCCCTTAATTACAAGGGCTTAAGGCATTTCACTTGTAGTTTTTTTGCTTTGGAGGATTATAAATTGAAAATCATGTTAAATGATTTTATCGGAAAACTGTTCTTCGGAAATGACTTGTATTCCGTTTCGCTTAAGCAAAGCAGCAGTGACTCCGTTTCCAATCATTTTCTTACCTATAAATTCGCCATTATAGATCATTGAACTGCCGCAGGAAGGGCTATACTCTTTAAGAATAACTATTGTTGCTCTCACCTCTTTAGCCTTTTTTAAAGTAACGTAAGCTCCTTTAATGTATAAATCCGTAACGTCTCTGCCCGTTTTCTCAACCACTTTTGCTTTCCCATCCAATACGTCTTCTCCGTTACCGCCTATTATCTCAGCAGGTTCTCTAGGCGTGGAAAAACCTCCTAGCAATTCAGGACAGACAGTCATTGCTTTATTCTCTTCTATTAGTTTACATATCTTATGATCTAAACTATGTGTACCGTTATACCTTACCTTTAACCCTGCTAAACAAGAACTTACTAAGATCATTCATATCACCTCATCCCGGTATCGTACCTTATGAACTTGTTCTATTAAACTAATAAGTTACTCCCTTAGGGCCAGTTTTTTTGTCTTCCGTGCTATTTATTAATTACAATCGATAATTTATAATTTGCATGCTCATTTAATTCCTCTAAAAATTGATTCATTTCCTCATTGGATGGAAATTTGCATTCGAGGAGATAACAACCTTCCCCGCTGATTTTATAGTTATTTATTAGATATTGCGCTTGTGTTTTTATGAATGCCAAATATGGCTGGTGATAAATGCTTTGTGTCATGATCGTAATAAATGCATGAATATAAAATCCCAATTTGACTTGGTTCACTTTGATGGTATAGCCCTCAATAATGCCGTGATCCTCTAGTTTTGCCACTCTAGCCGTTGCAGCTGGTCCGGTCAAATGGACTTTCTCGCCCAACTCTTTCATTTTAATCCGGCTGTTTTTGGATAGTTCATCTAGGATAAGCAGATCCGTATTATCTAACATTTAGTTAACTCCTTTCATAAATAAAGTCAAACGTCCAAAACACTTTATTTAAACTATGTATTCGTCTATTGGCCATAGTTTAGAATATACATTGTTCAAAGGAATTTTCAAAGAAAAGGAGTTAATATATATGAATATACATCAAATTCGCAATGCAACAATTGTTGTTGAATATGCAGGGAAAAAGTTTTTAATCGACCCAATGTTAGCGGAAAAAGGAGCTTATCCTCCCTTCCCAAATGCACCAAGACAAGATCAAAATAATCCTTTGGTAAGCTTGCCAACCTCCCTTGACAATATTGTTCAGGATATTGACGCAGTCATCGTGACACATCTTCATCTAGATCATTGGGATGAGGCAGCTAAAGAAGCATTGCCAAAAGAGATGAAAATTTTTTCCCAAAATGAAGAAGATGCAACAGAAATTCGAAAGGCTGGTTTCAAAAATGTAGAGGTTTTACAAGAGGATACAGTCTTTGAAGGTATTCAATTCATTAAAACAAAAGGCGAGCATGGAAGAGGCGAGATCTTAAAGCTTGCTGGACTAGTGTGCGGCGTTGTATTTAAGCACCAAACCGAGAAAACATTATATGTTGCCGGGGATACAGTGTGGTATGAAGCAGTTCAAGAAGTAATCGATACACACAAACCAGAAATCGTTGTCGTAAATGCTGGAGACAATCAATTCCTTGAAGGCGGTTCACTAGTTATGGGGAAAGATGATGTCTATGAAGTTTATAAGGCTGCTCCTAACGCAAAAATTATTGCTGTCCACATGGAAGCCGTAAACCACTGGGGATTATCCAGAGATGAATTAAAGAGCTTTGCAAATGAAAAAGGTATCACGTCTAATGTATTAGTACCAGATGACGGTGAATCTTACACATTTTAGATAAAAGCGGACATACCTTAAGCTGAGGTAACCAATGCCGGTAGAGGCTAAATAAAGAACTAGTTCGTTGTTCTTATGTAACGATTGAACAAGAAAACTATGAGACATTTAAAGACTTCTGTTACTGGTAATACCGTCAATTTCTCTCTTATGATGCTGTTTCGGATTGAAGATGGCAAGAATATTAAGAAAAGATCACAACGTTGATGCACATGACATTCTCCGTCAATTAGGCGTTAACGCAAACAGTTAAATAGATTCATTTAGAAATTAAGAGACAAAAAAAGCAAGAAATATTTTAAGCAGTTATCAAGGATTGAGTCCTGTATTGTACAGGACTCAATCCTTTTAGTTTTTCTTATGAGTCATTGACTTTATTGTTTAATTCTTCCATCTACTCTTAAGTACTTGTACCGCATTTCTCTTTTAGTTTGGTGCAACAATTACCTGATCATCGAGTCTGATATCATCAATTGCCCAGTACCAGTTATTTTTGGCATTATACATTCTCCATTGTAGTTTCATAGACGTAACCCCTTCAGGAACGTGTATCGGTTTCACTTCATACTTATTTAAAACATGACCATTTTTATTATCAGAAGTGCTTTGGTTATCATAAATAAGAACTTGCTGCTTTTCACCATTATCAAAAACTGCTGTTACTTCTGCTGTTTGAATTCCTTCTTGTTTATAATGAGATGCAAATCCCAAGGATAAGGTTTGACCGCCTTCAACTTTTACAGAGGGAGACGTTAACGTACTATCAAAATACCCTTTGGAAGCAGGTGAACCAAAATCATCCCATTCGTCTGGATCTGCTACAGCAATAACACCTTGTCCAAGATCAAAATCTTCACGATCTTGTCCATCAGCCTTTGTCCAAAAATCTTTTGTTGTAAAGCTCCAGCCCTGCCATTCGGTTGTCCCTGCAGGCATATTAGAGCTATTCGTAATCGTCCAGTCATTTGGAGTTTCTTGTGTCCACCCAAGAATGGAGCTGGAAATATTCTCATTAACGGCAGGTTTTAATGATGTCTGCAAACTTTCAAAGTCTTGGCCAAGCATCATATTTACTAGGACTTGGATTTTCTTTGATCCGATTATTTGTTCACCTTCATAAGCTGTAATGGTTAATTCTGAAGCACCAGAAAGTTCTTCTGAAGGTGCAGCTTGGACAGTATACGTTTTTTCTTCATTTCCTGTAAGCTCGTATAGTACCTCATTATTTTCCAGCGCCCAGCCAGCAGGTGCATCAATCTTAATTTTACCGTTTACAGTTTTATTCCCATAATTTTTCATCTTTACATGAATCGAAGTCGCTTCACCATTCGTGATTAAAGCTGGAGAGGCTTGTGCTGAAACCATTTCTAACGCTTTCGTTGTTCCTTCAGCTTTTACATTTGTATTACTTGGATTCCCGAATGAATCCAATGCTTGCACCTCAATTTCATAAGCAGTGCCTGGCTGAAGTCCATTCACTGGGAACTCTAATTTCTCAGGCACAGGATCATAATAGAAATCAGAAAATACTTTGAAGTCTGCATCTATTTCACCAGTGGCTTTATTTTTTGCCTTAATATGATATGAATGAACAAGCAGGTTATCAGTTGCCTGCGGAAACTCGATGGTTAAACTTCTTAATGTTGATTTCTCCTTTATGATCGAGGCCTCGTCTTTAGTCTTAAATGTTGGATGTTTCTGATCACGGTCTTCTGTATATTTAAAGTCCTTTTTCTTAGCCGGGAATTCGATCACCCATGGATCTCCTGCCCAATCATCCTTATGGAAATCACGTTTCTTAATAACAACTTCATTATTATAGACCTCTACAACCATCCCTTGACTAATATCTCGATTTCCTGGTGGATGAATCCCTTGAAGCTTACCTGGCTCCAATTCTAAATAACTTACCGATGAAGTTCCAACAGATGTAAAGTCTTTTTGATGAATTGTTCTTGGATCTTCAAGCGGGTAATGAGAATGTCCAGAGAAAGTAATAACTTGAGGATAATCCTTTAATGTATTATATAAAAGTTCTTTATTTTCCTGTGTTCCCCACAAATCACTTCCATACACTGTTTCTTTAATATGCTGATGAAGGAAAACAAAGATCGGTTCTCCTGGGTTGTCTTTTTCTGCCGCTTCCAGCTGTTCAGCCAGCCAGTTAATTTGCTCAACGGTATACAAACCGTGAGTATTGCTATTTTCAGGACTTAATGCAATAAAATGATAGCCATTTACTTCTTCGTGATAATAGATTGATTCCATCCCGGTTTTTTCTAGAAAGCGAGCTTGGGCATCCTTAACCGATAAACCATTCCAATAATCATGGTTTCCCATTGTAAACATAGAATTGACGCCAGCTTGTTTCTTTGCATTGTAAATAGAGAAAAATTTATCATACTCTGTTGCATATCCGTAATCGGTCAAATCTCCTACAACAACAAAAGCATCCTGATCAGGTGCAACTTTGTTCAATTGATCCATTGCTGATGTAAACTTTTCCATATCAGCAGTTGATCCATTATCAATATGTACATCACTAATCACAGGAAAAACAAGTTCTGGTTTACGATGATGATTTTCTAGATTGGATGATTCAGAGAAAGCTTGTACACTAGATACAGAGGTTATTAGCCCAAATGTGATGGTTGCTACTATTGCTCCAATTTTTTTCTTAGATTTCATCATAAAGTCCCTCCTAATAAATTTACTTCAACAAAATGAATACCTAAAAAAACACTCCTTTTTAATTTAGATTATGTGGCTTACCTAAAGTCCTCCGTATGACTTTACTCCACATGTTTTACTCTATCTTGTTGCCAAGTAAGTGAGCGTAAAAAAATGATTAAGTTTGTAGAGCTTTTGTAAAGGGATTATGAAGAAAAGCGCTAGCGCCTTCGTCATGCTGTACAAACTGAAGGAACATCGAGTGTGATAAAAGAATAGGGTAAGCGTATTGAACAGGTGTTGACTTATCGCAGGGATATAATCTGATGTTTGATAGGCGTTGGAGCTAGACACAAAACCTAAGTAAAAACATATCCTTTCTTACTTTTGAACAAAGCTAAAATTCACATCAGTACCTTTACGTCTCCAGAAAATAAAAGAAATCGGCATCTTTAATGGCCGATTTCTTTTGAACAACTAGTTATTTTAGAATTATTTAAATGCCCTTCATACCACCGATAAAGGACATTAACTAACAAAGTACTACTTCACTTTCTTCCGATAAGCAGAAGGAGATGCACCAACATATTTTTTAAATTTATTATGAAAATAGTCGACATTTGTGAAGCCAACTTGTTCGGCGACTTGGTATACTTTTAAGCCTTTGTTAAGTAGCTTTTTTGCATTTTCGATGCGGACTTTATCGAGGTAGGTATTAAAGTATTCACCTGTATGATTTTTAAATAATTTCCCTAAGTAAGCGCTATTATAATTAAAAATTTCCGCTAGCATTTCAAGCTTTAGATGTTTATGGTAATTTCTCAATATGAAGTCCTCCAGCCTTTTCATTTGATCATGCTGGTCTCCATATTCTAAACTGCTCATAATTTTTGTGAAAAGTTTTTCACTATATTTCATGAGTTGCGGCAAATTTATTTGTTTATAAATGTCCATCATACCTTCTGAGACATCTGACAAAACAGATTGGATTTCTGGTTTTTCGGCGGAGCATTTATTCAATACAGTCGAAATCAATCGGAAGTAATATCTTTTTATTTCGTCTTCCGTGCATCCTTCATTAACGAGTAATTGGGCCATTTCTATTAAACGTTCTTCGATTCCTTTATGACTGGTGATGTCAATGGCAAAGTAAATCTTTTCAGCAAAAGTGTCTAATAACGCTTCATAATCTTCGTGGCTTTCCATTCTCACCTGTTGTCTAGCTATGAATGGCTTAGAATCCTTGTTCAAGAAGGCTTTTTCCTCATAATAGAAATGATTTTCAAGTAACTCCTTTGCTTGCCTATAGGCAGTTGATAATTCTTCTATGCTAGTAACGACTTCACTCATACTCATAATTGGGTCATAGATATGGATGATCTTTTTAATCGTTTCAAAAAGATATTGAGAGGATTCTGGAGTTTTTGGTCTATCCTTTACGATCATTCCGATCGTTGAGTCATTGATAAAAAGTGCGCCTCTGTCTGGTTCAAATGATTGCGCGAGCGCCTGTTTGATTTCTTCTATATCTATGTTATTGCTAGATAAGAATTTTACTAAAATGATTTGGTATTCCTTTGATGTTAGCTGCCAATAATCCAATTCTTCCTGTTCATATACAGAGTATTCTTCTTGCAAGAGTGACAAAATAAATTTATTTTTAAGGAGTGTATGATTGCTTTTTTTTAGCTGGTTCAGTGATTGTTGTTGATCTAATTTCTTTTTTAGTTTCTCTAAATATTCGACTAGTTCATCCTCATCAACCGGTTTTAATAAATAGCCTGTCACTCTGGCACTTATCGCCTTTTTTGCATATTCAAAGTCTGCGTACCCGCTTAAAATAATAAAATGAACATCTTTATCCGTTTGACGGATTGTTTCAATAAGTGTAATCCCATTCATTTCCGGCATCCGGATATCAGCTATCATGAGGTCAATATGATGGCTATGATACTTTTCTAGCGCTTCTTTCCCGTTGGAAGCAGAATCAATTACGTTGAAGCCATAACTTGTCCAAGGAATTAATGTTGTTAACCCTTCTCTAATCATCGGTTCATCGTCAACAATTAACACATTATACATGATGATCCCCCCTTGTATCGATGACAAAACATATCTTCGTTCCCTTTGACGGATTACTCTCAATCTGAAGGCCGCTTTGCTCTCCAAACGTTAAAATTAACCTTTGATGAACATTAAGTAGTCCAATTCGATTCTCTCGATTATCATCGACCTTTTTTAATGTCTCCTTAATTAAATGAAGCTTTTCCTCACTCATGCCTACACCATTATCAAGGACACAAACATATAAAAAATGATCTATGATTTTTGTTTCAATTATCACTTTTCCGTCTTTCTCTTTGTTTTCAAGACCATGGATGACAGCATTTTCGACTAGCGGTTGAATAATGAGAGGATTAATATATATATTTTCTGATTCAGGATCGATTATTAATTGATAATCAAGCCTGTCGCCGTAACGGAACTTTTGAATATCCAGGTAGCATTTTATTAGTTCGATTTCACTTTTTAACTGAACCATTTCTCCCGTAACAGAAATGCTTTTTCTTATTAATTTACCTAATATCTTTACAACACTTGCAATCTCTTTTTCTCCTTTTATATGCGCCTTCATGCGAATCGACTCTAATGCATTAAATAAAAAATGCGGATTGATCTGACTAGCCATCATTTTCAACTTAATTTCTTGCTGGCGTTTTTCTAATATATTTTTTTCAATATGGACCTTTTCAACCTCTTCTATTAATTCCTTGATATTGGTGACCATTTTATTGATCTGATCTGATAAAAGTCCGATTTCATCTGAACCTTGGACGTGAATGGTTGCATCTAAATTTCCCTCGCCAACCTTTTTTATCTGTTTATTTAACGAGATAATCCTGTTTGATAAAATCTTCGTAAAAAAGGTAATTAATAATAAAGCAACAACTAAGCTCATTCCCATCACCAAAAGGCCATGTTTTACAAATCGGTTTGCATCAGCCATAATAGCTTTATTTGGGATAGCAGAAACAAATTTTAATTCATTCTGGCTATCCTCTGTTAGCAAGGTATCGATTAAAACTTCTGAATCCTCACCATTTACTTTTCCATTGTAAGAACCTGTTGCTCCATCAAAAGGGATTTCACTTTCGACTATGTTTTCAAGCTTCCTGCCAATATACTCTTTACGATTGGAAACAACAATATAATTGTTATCATCCACAACCATAATTGGCGATTGTTCCTGACTTAATATTTCATATAGATAGTCATTACTTATATTAATCACCAGGACTGCGTTTGATTTGTAATTTGAATACTTAATGTTACGCACTAAGCTTAAATACTTCCTATTATTCCGTGTTTCATCTGATATATAGAACCAACCAATTAACCCATTTGCTTCTTCAGCAGAACGGTACCAAAACGGCTTAGTGTCATCAGGTGATTGAGGGATGAACTCCCAGTTATTAAGCATCGTTGTATTTTTTGTATATAACCTTATGTTTGTGATTTCTTTAAATGTTTCTTTATATTCTGCAAACCTAGTGTATGACTGATAGGCGATGAACACTTCCTGTGTTGTTTGATACGATGTATTGACAATTCTTTTTAACTGATGATCCAGCGTTAAATTATCTGATACATAAATCGCCTTTTCCAATGCTTCCGCTGTTCGCTTTTTCACACGTTCAACATTAGCCGCAGATTGCTCCTTTGCATCATCAAGTGCTGTTGATCTTAGCTCATGTGTTAAAAAGATTCCAACCATTAATAGTGGAATCATGACAGCAACCATAAAGGAAACAACCATTTTTGATTGTATTTTCATATCGTTAAAGACGTGAATAAGGGATCTCATGATTACACCAGCCAATAATTGATCGATTTCTGAAAAAATTAAAATTTTATATAAAGTGAAACTTCCATCAGTGGGGGGTTTTCTTCATCCACCACTGATGGTTAGTTGAACCAATCGGACCTTTACGGGCAGTTGTCCCCACCTGCCTACTTTGTAAAATCAGAAGCTTGAGAGGCGGATTACTGCCCGTTGAGAGTGGGATAAATTTCATTGTAAGCGTAAACATTTTGTTGTGCAATAACATCTTTCTACCATCTAGATGAAAGACCTCTGCAAAGGATCTTTCATCTAGTTCTGTCTTTATTTTCTCTCAATAATTGCCACCCCGTGTGCTGGCATTTCTACTAATTCATTTACTTGCTCTTTTGTTAACAGGTTATAGCCGGATACATGAGATAGCTGAACTTGAACAGCTTGTTTCGTATGATTTAGGACAAAAAGATAATGTTTGCCTTCTTTGATACGTTCCGTAATCTCCACACCTGATGGTGCTGTGAATTCAGGTTTAAATCCTTTTGCTTCAGCTATATGACCAACTAAATCTTGTAAAAATTCAGCATCAGCACTTGAAGCGACATACCAAGCCTGCCCTTTTCCAAATGTATGTCTTGTTAGTACGGGCATTCCTTTATAAAAATCTTCACCATAAGTTGCGAGCACTTCTGCTCCTTCTGAATGAATGAGATCAAACAGTAGATGACAGCTGTACTCACCGTTTAAGTTCCCAAGCTCTTTTTCCATCACGATTTTATTCGTATGTTCTGGGGCAAGCGCATCAATTTCTTCTGACCAAATACCTAAAACACATCGCAGTTCTCCTGGGTATCCTCCTAGTGTAACAAGATCATGTTCATCTACAATCCCGCTGAATAACGTCGTAAGGAAGGTCCCGCCACTTTCAACATAGTTTTCTATTTTCTCAGCATAGCCTTGCTTCACCATATAAAGAACAGGAGCAATGACAAGGTCATAAGCTGATAAATCTGTATCAACACTAATCATATCAACTTGAATGTGTTGGTTAAATAATGCTTGATAGTATTTGTGAACCTCATCTACATATTTTAACGAAACAGAAGGTCCGCTTGAGAATTCTGTTGCCCACCAATTATCCCAATCGAACACAATCGCAACTCTTGATTTCACACGGGAATTTAATAGTGTATCAGATAGCTCAACAAGCTCCTCTCCCAGTTCAGCCACTTCCCGGAATACTCTTGTCTGTTCATGGCCTACATGTTCAATTACCGCCCCATGAAATTTCTCGCAGGCTCCTTGGGAACGTCTCATTTGGAAAAATAATACCGTATCTGAACCATGTGCAATAGCTTGATAACTCCATAGACGCATCACACCAGGACGTTTCAATGCATTGTATGCTTGCCAGTTTTGTTGACTCGGCGTTTGCTCCATCAGCATGAAAGGCTCACCGTCTTTTAATCCTCTCATTAAATCATGGCTCATCGCCGTGTAGCTGATCGGTGTATCAATTCCCGGATAATTGTCCCATGCAATGACATCCATGTATTTTGCCCATTTTTGATAATCTAATGGTTTGTAAGCTCCCATAATATTCGTTGTAACAACTGAATCAGGCATTGCCTTTTTTATGATTTCATATTCGATTTTATAGCATTCTAGCATACTATCAGAATTAAAACGAGCATAATCAAGTGAAATCCCTTGGAACATCGTTTGCCTCTCACCGAAATGTTCACTTAATAGATTCGGTACGACGATTTCATCCCAATCATAAAACGTATGGCCCCAGAATCTCGTATTCCACGCTTTATTTACCTTCTCTAGTGTTTCATATTTCTTTTTCAGCCACACACGGAATTCCTTTTCGCAATTGTCACAATAGCACACACCACCCCATTCATTCGAAATATTCCATAATAAAACAGCCGGATGCTCCTTATATTGATTAACTAATTTCTCTACAAATAAGGATGCATATTTTCGATAATTAGGGCTGTTTGGACATGAGTTATGTCTGCCTCCGAACTTTCTCCTTTTTCCATCAAACTCCGTTCGCAGAATATCCGGGTATTTCTTAGCCATCCACGCAGGATGTGCCGCTGTCCCTGTTCCTATCCCTACTTTGATCTCATTTTGATGAAGTGTGTCTATTACTTCATCAAGCCATGCAAAATCATATGTGACCTCATCCTTTTGACTTGTAGCCCAAGCGAAAATATTCACACGTACAAAATCGATGTTTGCTTTTCTAAACAGCCGCATATCTTCTAACATTGTTTCACGATCATATTGTTCCGGGTTATAGTCTCCGCCATAAATCATTTTTGGTATTTTTGTGCTAATCATGGTTTAGCTCCTCTCTTACATTTCGTTTAATAAGGACTCTTTCATTCTCATTCATGGAGATGGCTTCTATATTTGATCGGAGTGTTCCATCTTCTTTTTCTACTAGTAAAGGTTGGTTTTTATAGAAAACTTGTAAACTGCTTTTAACCGTTGCTAGAATTTCCGCTTGCTTTAGTTGTCCTTTTTCCCACTCGATATTTACGATGAATCCGCCTCTGGCCCTAATCCCTCTTATAAAGCCATTTGGCCAAGCTTGTGCAAGTGCTGGGAGTAACTCCAGTTTTCCTAAATGACTTTGTAGCAGCATTTCGACGATACCTGCCGCCCCACCAAAATTACCATCGATTTGAAATGGAGGGTGATCATCAAAAAGATTAGGATGTGTGGATCGAGCTAACAAGGTCTGAACATAGGAATGGGCTTTTTTGTGATCGTGAAGTCTTGCGAATAAGTTAATGAGCCAAGCACAGCTCCAGCCAGTATGACCGCCGCCATTTGCAATCCGATACTCTAATGTTTTTCTCGCAGCATCTACAAGTTCAGGTGTCTCTATTTCATTGATTTGATTGCCAGGGTATAGCCCATACAAATGGGAGACATGACGATGGCCAGGCTCATGCTCTAGAAAATCTTTATACCATTCTTGTAATCTACCTTCTTTATTTACTTGGAATGGTACAAGTCGTGTTATTGCATTCTTTAGTTCATTTCTAAAATCTTCATCAAGGTTCAATATCTGGCTTGCTTCGATGCAATTTGTGAATAATTCTCTAATTAAAGACATGTCCATCGTGGAAGCCATTGAGATGCTGCAGGGTTCGCCTTTTGCCGTTAAAAACTTATTTTCCGGTGATGTAGAAGGATTTGTAACCAAATATCCATCAGGACTTTCAATCAACCAATCAATGCAAAACTCTGCAGCACCTTTCATGAGCGGATACGCTGTTTCTTTTAAAAATTGTTTGTCTAAGGTATAGAGATAATGCTCCCATAAATGACTTGTTAACCATGCTCCAGCCATTGGCCAAAACGCCCATGAAGCTTGACCGGACGACGGGGTGCTCATTCTCCACAAATCTACATTATGATGAACCGCCCACCCTCTGGCACCATACAAGGATGAGGCTGTTTTTTCACCAGAAATACTCAAATCTTCGATCATTGAAAAGAGAGGTTCATGGCATTCACTTAGGTTGCAGCTTTCGGCTAACCAGTAATTCATCTCTGTATTAATATTTGTTGTATAATCACTGTTCCATGGCGGCTGAATAAATGGATTCCAAATCCCTTGCAGATTGGCAGGCTGTGTTCCAGGTCGCGAGCTTGTAATAAGCAAGTATCTGCCATATTGAACATACAAAGCTTCAAGCTCTGGGTCGTTCTTTTCCTGCTTATACTTCGCTAATCGTTCGTCAGTTGGCAGGTCACGACACTTAGCGTTTCCAAGCTTGAGATCAACCCGGTTAAAAAGTGATCGATGATCGTGGATATGAGCTTCTTTTAAGGTTTCAAATGGAATCTGAGCCGCTTGATCTATCCATTTTCTGCAGGTTGAATCCATATTCTCGTCAGGATCTTGATGAAACTTTGTAAAATTAGTTTTTGCGGTCAGTAATAATGTCACAGATTGTGTGTTTGAAATCTCAAGTTTTCCATCTTTAAGCTTGATTGTTCCTCCATTCACATTTGCTTGAAGATGAATTTGAAATTGTAATCCACGTGTTTCATCATACTCAATGATTTCGGGGACTTTGACAGAGATCGGACTCCGCCCATGGACAATCAGTTTGTTGTGCTCTGCTTCTTCGATAGTATGACGTAATAATGAGTGGATCGATGCCGTGATATGTATCGGCTGGTGATCTGATTGAATTCGAACGGCAATGACTTGGTTTGGCATGCTAGTAAATGTTTCTCTTGTGAATGTGGTGTTACCAATTTTGTACTCGGTTGTTGCCACTCCTGTCTCTAAGTCTAGTTCTCTTTCATAGAATGAGGGCTCTCCTTCAAGGTGATGTTCAATATAGAGGTCCCCAAGTGGCTGATAGGCTTCCGTGTCCTCTCCAACCATGTTTGTTTCAATGATCTTTTCAGCTTCAGCATATTTTCCTTCAAAAATAAGGTTTCGAACTGTTTGCAAGTATTGATGTGCTTCTTTGTTGGCTTTGTCTCTAGGAGTACCTGACCATAGGGTGTCTTCGTTTAATTGAATTTGTTCTTTTTGGATACCTCCGAATATCATTCCGCCTAAACGGCCATTTCCGATTGGCAACGCCTCTTCCCATTTGTTTGCAGGTTGTTTATACCATAATCTCATCGGGTTATTGTTTTGCATGTTTTCACTCCTGTCGATTAAACGGTAACAAGCGCATGGAAATCTATGCGCTTGTTGGGCTTTTCTTTAGACTGCTTTGTATAACTTTGTTGCTATGAAATAAGTATTGTGCCAGTTGATTAGAGCTCCAGGATGCTCGCTTTCCGCGGGGCGGGCGGTGAGCCTCCTCGACGCTTTGCGCCTGCGGGGTCTCAACTTTCCCACAGCTCCCACAGGAGTCTCGCACCTTCCCCTCCAATCAACCTAAACAGTTTTGTTTAAGAATCTTTTATCTTTAAAACTAGGCAATAAAACGAAAGTGGCTGATCAAAAGTGAGTCTTTGAAAACGAAGTAGATTTCTTCATTTTCAATTAATTTCTCTGTAACAATTGCACAGGTTATTGTAGACCATGTTTTTGTTGGTGAATGGGCTTTTAAAGTTCCGATTAGGTCGCCGTCTGGGCTGCCGAGACGGATTTCGATAGTGGATGCAGTTTTGACACGTGCTTCTAAGGATTGAACACCTTGCATTAGGTTCACATTAGAAAAGTTGATCCAAGAGCCTTCTTTTTTTGCATAAACAGAATGTTTCCCATTTTCTCCTTCATCAATTAACACATCATGGTAATCATCGTAATTTTCCGCCCGTGTTACTTCGTATAAATTACGGGGAGGGATAACCTCACCTTGAACGAATAGGTCCTCTGTAAACTTGATATCTGATGAGGATTGACCAACCATCAATGCATATGCTCCTGTTTCAACTGTATATTTCTCTCTTGTCACATCCCAAACTGCTAATTGTTGTGCTGGAACTTGAAACTGTATTTCTTTTGTTTCTCCAGCTCTAATATATGTTCTCTTAAAACCTATTAATTGTTTCAGCGGCCTTTTATATCTAGATTGTTTTGCATGAACATATAGCTGGACTACTTCATCTCCAGGCAAATCACTCGTATTTTTCACCTTCACAGATACCGTTACTTCTCCGTTTGCTTCAATTTCTTTTGAGCTTAGCTTTACTTCACGATAGTCAAACTCGCTATACGATTTTCCATGGCCAAATGGGTATAAAGCTTCACCATCAAAATATTGATATGTCCGCTTTCCTTTAATAATGTCGTAATCCAATAAATCAGGCAGTTGCTCAACAGAACGGTACCATGTCATGCTTAATCGACCTGCTGGATTGTAGTCCCCAAATAAGACATCACTGATCGCATTTCCAAGCTCTTGACCTGCATGGGATGTGTAAAGGACGGCTGGAATATTCTCCTCGACCCAATTAATCGCAAACGGATAGCTTCCCACTATGACAACAATCGTATTTGGGTTTACGTTATACACTTCTTTAATCAATCTTTCTTGTGATTCAGCTAGCGTAATATCAGGACGATCAATCTCTTCTTTACCGTTGATAACCGGATTATTTCCAACAAAAACAATCGCTATTTCCGAATTTTTGGCCGCTCCTACTGCTTCTATTAACCCATTTTCAAGAACTTCCTTTGTAAAAGAAGTACTTTCAGACACATCCTTTGAATCTGTTACCAATAATTTATTCTCTTCATCTAGTTTAATGGCTTGGTGATTCCATGTTGTTAGTTTGAGATCATTGTTTTCCCCTGGCACCAGATGAAAAGCTTCTTTAACAAACCATCCGTACACTTCATCCGCTGATGCTGAAACATGAACATCATCTTCTGTGGTCAAATATTTCCCATTATCTACGCTTCTTAACGTGTAGTTATCCCAGCCCCAATCGGATAATTCAAATTTTGCCGCCTCATCCTTACTAGCTTTATCTGCTACTAAAGAATTGTCTGATTTGTTGCTATATCCGATATATTGATCCTTGGATTTGAATAGGACCTTATCATTCCCACTATGAAATGAAACTTTCTTTTCTTGTAATTTCTTTTTTATGCCTTCAAAAGGAGTAACCTGGTACGGATGGTTCCCAGAATACCAATCACGATAAACGATATTGCCTAATGGTCCAATCACGGCTACTTTACTTAATGTTTCTTTATTTAATGGCAACGTATTATTGTCATTTTTGAGCAACACAATCGATTCTTTTGCTGCTCTAGCAGATAGCTCACTATGTTTTGGATCACAAATGACAGACTCTGTTATGCTTGCATATGGATTATGTTCTTCAGGATCAAATTCACCAAGAAGAAAACGGACTCTGAACGTATTTCGCAGGGCATGCTCCACATCATTTTCCGTTATCAGATTTCTCTCCAGCGCTTCACGAATCGCTTGTGTTGTTGTATGAAAATCATCTGTCATACTATCGATTCCGTTTTTAATCGCATGTGCTACTGAGTCAGCATGGTTGTTATAATATCCATGATCATTTACGACCCCTAATAAATCGGCTGCATCACTGACAATAAATCCATTCATCCCCCATTTTTCCTTTACGATTTCTTTTACATATGGGTGAAGAAGTGCAGGAGTTCCATTTATTGAATTGTAGGCGGTCATCATAGAATAGGCTCCACCTTCTTTAAATGGAAGCTCAAATGGCTTTAAATAGTATTCATGCATATTTCTTGGATCAATACTTGCTGAGCATGTTCCACGATCTATTTCGTTGTTATTAGCTAGAAAATGTTTAAGCGTTGCCACAGCTTTAAAGAAAAAAGGATGTTCACCCTGAATTCCCTTCACTAACGCTGCTGATAGTTTTCCAGTAAGATAAGGATCCTCTCCATATGCTTCTTCTGTTCTTCCCCAACGAGGATCTCTTTCCATATCAACCGTTGGAGCCCATAATGTTAACCCATTTACCTCAGGATTCTTTTTATGAAAAGCACGGGCCTCTGTTCCGATCACATCTCCTATTTCTTTCATAAGCTCGGAATTCCAAGAACAAGCTAACCCAATAGGCTGTGGAAAAGAAGTCGCCTCCCCTAACCATGCCATCCCATGTGCTGCCTCTGTTCCCTGCTTATGCGCCCTAATCCCAAGTCTAGGAATAGCGGGCTGATACTGGCACATTAACTCTACTTTTTCATCTAATGTTAAACGGGAAATGAGGTCATTTACCCTTGTCTCTAGTGGAAGGTCTTTGTTTAAAAAGTGTAACTCTACTCCTTTTGTTTCTATTTTTAGGCTGTCTGCGGATTTCATTTTTAGCCCACCCCTTTATCTTTGTTTTATCACTTTTAAGAAAGCGGATACATAATTGTTATCTTTAAGATACCATTGAAATCTGCCGTACAAATACCCTAATTATTAGAGATAATATCCATGGTGATTTAGAGGTTTTTAGCTTAATGATTATGTTCAAAATTGATAATTCTTATTAAAAAGACTATAAAGGTTTTATTCTAAAAACCTTTATTCATTATTGCGCCGTATATCCACCATCAAGTGTTAAGGTATTACTGGTCATGTAAGAAAATCATCAGACGCAAGATATAATACCCCTTTTGCCATTTCCTCTTTTAAAAACCTTCTCCTTTTCATATTCATTTCCTAAATGATTTATGTAACTTCCAATTTCCTCCCCCAATTTTCACCTCTATCGGCTGGTTCCTTCAACTAGAAAACATAGTTTAAACTAAACTAGTTTCCTATTTATTAATAAATTGGGACTGCCCTTTTTTTATTTTCGTTATATTTGCTTTATTACTTCAATTTTTTATTTCATAGAATGAATGATATAAGAGGCCTCTTATAGAAACTAAATGAAAGAGGGAGGGAAAGTTTAATGGCGGTTTCTATTCAACAAACCCCTGGTGATACTCTTGGTACTCTTCTTTGTCTGCTTGGAAGATTTTTAGTGTTTTTACTTCTAATTGTTGTAGCTCTTCTTGCAGACTTATTAATAGGCACAGATACTGGAGATATGATTAGAGCGCTTGCCGAAGATATTGCTAGTCAAGGTTGCTAATCAAAAGAAAACTAGTAACTGATTAGTAAAGCTCCTAATCTTGTATGTTTAAACCTAGAAGATGATGTAATGATCTTCTAGGTTTTTTTATATTTTAGATCTAAAAGAAAAATATTCACTTTTCTATGACAGTAACACACTACTTTTCACCTCATGGAAATAAGATATAAAAGGAGTTCCATAACTTTCCTATTGATTAATTAAAAAGGTGGTAAAATTATGAATGAAAATAATGATGAGAAAAATGTAATGAATACGAATAAGACTGTAAACAATGAGGCCTTCAAGAACCTGGCAAGCAACTTGTTAAAAAATGAAAAATCATTAGGTTCTGTCATGCAGTTAGCAACAAATCTTTTAAAAAATGATTCCCTCCTAAATTCTATTATGGATCGAGCTGCAGTCAATCAGAGTGCTAAAAATCCAGTTTCTAAAGTTACGGAACAAGAAACTACTACTGCAGAAACGCAAAATCAAGAGAATTCCACTAATGATATCTTATTCGAGCTTTCATCTTTATCTCAAAAACTTGATAAAATCACGACTGAAATTTCATACTTAAAAATGGAATTGCAGTACTTAAAAGAGCAAAATAGAAAATTATTAATAAAAAGGAACAATTAAATAATCTATGTAGACCCTTTATGTTTGCCTGTATTTTTATTACCGATATGGACACAACCTAGTGAAACATTTCAAAACAAAACTAAGTTGTGTCCATCAAAATATACTAGTATTAGAATGAACTTCTACATATATTGGCGTAATCGTAATATAAATAAAGTAGCAAATAAACACCACTATAATAAGGTGGGATAAAATGAATGCATTTTTGACAGTTATACCAATTTTACTCATAAGGTATGGTCTAATGAGCGCAATAAGTAAAGAAGGTTCTAAACGTGCAGCTTTCTTTGCTCCATTACATCGAAAAGAAAAACTTGCTTACTGGATTTATCAAATGACGACCCTTCTTATCCTATTATTTTTATTACTACTCGAAATTAAAACAGACTCTGTATGGTTTTATACGGGCTTGATCATCTATATTTCAGGAATCGTTTTATACGCGGTATCAATTGTAAATTATGCTAATCCTAAAATAAATGGGATAAATGTAAACGGGTTATACCGAATATCCCGCAACCCTATGTACATTGCATATTTCATTTGCTTTTTGGGTTGTGTATTGCTTACACAATCATGGATATTGTTAGGGTTATTAATCATCTTCCAAATATCATCCCATTGGATTATTCTTTCAGAAGAAAGATGGTGTATCAAAAAATTTGGAAAAGATTATATAACGTATATGAATAGAGTGCGTCGTTATTTTTAGGATAAAAATGGCATCAGCGTCTTGTTCAACACCTCCCGATTCCCGAATATCAGACATCATTGGCCATTTATTAGTTCTGGATTGAAAAGGTATTAAGCTGATTCTCCTGTATGCTCACCAATCTTCACCTGCCGTTATATCAAGATCAACTCCTCTCGGAATATCCCTTCCAGCAGGTATGGATTCTGGTGATTGGTTATGCCTATGCTTTTGATTCTCTTGATAAGCATCAATTTCTTCAACAGTCAGCAAGGATTCACTTTCCCAGTTTTTCAGAATCCCAAGTACATAGTTCAGTTTACGCTTATTATTAGCACAGGCAATACTCATAGCTTTTAAGATCACGTCTTTCGGTTGTAAAAAGCTAGAATGATCTAGCCAAGCTAACAACCGCTCTTTTGCATTCACGTTTGAAAAACCAAATCCATTGTTATCCCAAAACTCAACGAGTTCTTTCGCATCGTTTGTTTTCTGACTTTGTGAATGATCCTCTATGTATGAATGATTCTCTATATTTGAGTAAAAAGCTTTTTGTTGTTGTTTTTGTTGTTGTTTTTCTTTTTCTTCTTCTTTTTGTTTTTGCCCGCGTGACGTTTTACATGATACAGACGTATCGTCAACCTCTCCGTATTCAGAGTCTTTATCTATATCATTTTCACCGCAATCCTCTGCTCACAAAAAGATTCATAAAGACTACGAATTTCCTGTTTTTGAATAGATTCCAACACATACGAAATAAGCGAGGTGTCCTCGACCTCTTTTAATTCAGAAAAAATACAATCCATTATCGGCTTCCCGCCTTTATGAAGATTATCTTTCCCCCAGTATTTAATAGCGAGTTCTCTTGTTTCTGAATTGTAACGAATCAATTTGTATTCCTCGATAAATCGCTCCATTATCGACTGAATAATCTCCACCGAACACTTCAAATCAAACGCCATCTTTCTCTTCGTAATGCGATAGATTCCAATTTGAGTCGTACGTGGATTCGTAAGGAGATAGAGGTAAAATAACATTTCCTCCTGGGTCATCTCTTCTATAACAATTGGATTCTCCCAAAAACTAGTACGCACCATTCGATATTTTGCCATATTTGATCACTGCCCTTTCCTTTTAGAAAATGTTCTTTTCACCATCTATATAGGGTTAAATGACGGAAAGGGAGCGTAGATTTACCAGAAAAATGTGAACATATTGTGACAAAGCATTGTTGTTATTTTGGCAAAAGAAAAAGACCATAAAATATATTGGTCTTTGATTAATGTTTATAAATGTGACATATATTCAAACGCCGTCGTTCCATATACTCTTTTAAAGCATACGATCTTCATGGGTCCTGGAGTAAACATTACAATATATTAAAAAAGATGTAAAATTCATGAGGTATTCTCATCGAATTTTACATCTTAGGATTGGATGGTAATAGTATATTATTGCTTTTTCAACTTTGTACAGCTCTTCATTTAAAAGCAGGGGCTTTTCTTTATTCTTTCATTTCGATGATGTCCGGATTTTTATCCTTACTTGCCGCATCCACAAGAATAAATATCGCCGATAAAATATGCATAATCATACCGACAATAGGAATCCAGCCGATAGCTGATGTTACAATTCCGAGGATATTACCGTTCGCTTTAACTCCAACCTTATTCGAGAATACCAATACTACGATATGAAAAACCAGCATAATGAGTAATGGTGTCCAAGCAAACCCTATTACAATACTTCCGCCTATAATTGGTATACCTAAAAGCGCTTCAAGTCCACCTGAAATCCACTTTAACGTTTTTACTGTTTGTCTATTCATGAAGACCACCTTTTTCATGGTTATATGTTACTTCTTCCTATTATACGTACAAAAATGTTATAAGTTTCAAAATTAGTGATATTCCTTACAAGATGCAAACTGAGTATGAGACTCGAGTTTAATGATTCATCTAACTCACTCCTGACTGAATATAAAAAATTCAACGTTTTACATTAAGGTCAAATTCACATTTGGATATTTGTGGTAATATAATGAATATCCCTTTTATTCCATAAAAATATACATAATCAAATGAACTACTCAACACAGATCTATCTTGAGTTTCTTTTTATAAATCTAAATTTCTGAGAGGCTATTATGTTAAAGAATAAAAAACTCCTATTTGTTTCTCTAATTCTCTTTGTGATTTCAATTAGTTTAAATTTTCCTTTTCCACATAAATATCCATACGGTAGAGTACTTTTCTCAATATTGAATATCCCAATTCAAACTACACATGGATTACAAGTTGTTGGAATCACTTCGTTACTTTTCCTAATCGCCAGCCTTGTCTTCCTTTCAAAATCATTAAAAAAGCATAAGGGGCGATTTGTTCTGCTTGCCATTGTATTAGCTATGATTTTGCCTCTATTCGTTGCAGATATTTATCAAAAAACATTCGCAACAGGGATCTATGCCATTTCCTATGAAGAAGTAACAAGTGAATGCAATTTTGACATGATTACTGACAATACAATGCAAGCTATATGCAATTTCTCATTTAAGAATAACAGCAACAATAACGTGACATTTTACATCAATTTTTATGAAACATATCCATTCGAGGAAGATGCAAAAATGATTTCACTCTTAGGAATGAAGGCACCCTTCAGGGTAAACATGGAGGCTAAAGAAAGCAAACAAGTAAAAATCAAGACGATGATTGATGTTTCAAATATAAATAATCATGTTGAAAATGGCACAGCATCATATGTGAACATCATCATACAGGCAGGAGATAAGATTAGGAAGTTATAAATAGAGGTGATTTTTTTGATGGATATTGCATTTATGATCATCATTGTGATTATGTGCTATTATCGAATATTTATTAAAGCTAAAAAAGACGACTGGAGCAGATTTCGTTCTGAATCACTCACAAACTTAGCCCGCTACTTGCACTTCGGAACAATGATATCCATCTTTATTGTCATTATCTATGATATATATTGGGTGATGTGGATTGCTCTCTATTCCATGATAGGATTGGTTCTATGTTTAAAACCCAAAAAGGAAGAAAATCAATTTTGGAGGAATTTCATATTCATTATCCTTATACTCTTGGTTTTTAATATACTTAGAATTCCCAGCCATCTAAATTCATTCCTAGATTACATAAGCAGCAAGGACATGTACCAGTGTGTTCAGAGTTTTGAATGTGTGAAAATGACTTCTGTTACAACTTCTGATGACACCTTAACAACTAAGGTGGAAATTTTATCAGTTGAAGATTACTCATATGATTTTTACTACTTATTTGCAAAAGGTTCTATGAAGCTTGCAAATGAAGATGGAAGTGTTGATGAAATGAAGGGATTAAATATTGCGGGGTTTTGGATTGAGTATTGAGTATTGAATAGGGAACTGAAGGGTTTTAGGATTGATCATAAAATATAAAGGTCTCCTCTTCTTTGCAAAGTTACAGGAATTACGTGGTTGGCCTTGGCCATTTCTTTTCTGTTTTGTACACATTTCCTCAATTTAAAAAAGCCCCCAACAAAGTAGTTGGGGCCTTAAGGAGCATAAGTTTTAAGATATAAGTGGTCAAGTCGAAAAGACATTCCCGAAGGAAATAGATTTTGAATTGCGTTTTAAAGTTCGATCACTTGAACCATTGGCACATCGCTATTTTCTCCAACATTTCCTAAATTTGTACCGTACGACCTGTCCATTTATGTTCCCCTTATATAATAAAGGTTGATATTTATAAAGTAGATTGTCGGTTTGGTATAGCTTATTAAAGTTTATCTACTTTTTGATAAATGAGGGATACTCTTCAAGTACCTGCTGTTTCTTACTTCTTACTAGACAAATTTAAAATTAAGTCTCCTACACGCTTTATCTGATCCACATCAAATATCTCATCAAACTCTAATTTTCTTTTCCCATATTGAATGCGAAGTCCTCTTTCAAGTAACCCATCTTTGAACCAATTAACATTGATGATTGTTTGATAGCGGAACTTTTCCATGTGGTTGAAGTCCCTTGTTAAGAACAACACTCTCTTATTTGTAACAATTAAATACCCTTTTATTTCCTTCTTGCTGGATTTGTCATATTCGCAAAAAAGAAAAGTAAGTCCCTTCTCATTTGACTCAAACACTCTTTCATATAATGCATTAAAAAACTGCTTATTTCTTTTTACCTCATTGAATTCGTACTGAGTATAACTCATGTTATCTATATCTACTACTTTTGCTAGTAAGGTAAGAACCTCTTGTTTCTCGTTAGCTTCCTTCTCTTGTCTAATTCTTTCATTCTCTGCTCTTTTTTCTGCTTGTTCCTTTTTTAACTTCTCCATTTTCTCAGCAGTTTCTTTTTTCTTACGTGTTTTTCCAGCTTCTTTTTCAATTCTATACTTTTCTACCTTTTCTTTAACTTGCTCAGGTTCTTCCTTTTTTGTAATTAATTTTACGAAAGCATCTTCAACCTTATAACATATTGATCTATAGACTCCCATTCTCTAAACCTCCTTACCCCACCATTTTTTTCGCTACATAAAAACGACGTGCTAGCCAACCAAAAATAATAATACCTAACCCACCTACAGTAGTAGCAGTATCCTCTTTTTTCTCTTCTTCATAAACTTCATATCCCTGTTCATAATAGTGTTTATAAATGACTTCCGACTTCAAATAGGTTTTAGGAACAGAATATTTTTCTCCATTTAACCCTTGATTGTATGCATCTTCTTGAATATTTTTAATCTCTTTGTTGGACTCAAAACCTTCTTTATACCATTCTATATATTTTTCATTCTCATAATCTGGTTCTTTGTAATCTAACATAGTAAAAGCAGCTTCGTATCCCTTTTTTATATAACTATCCTTTAACTCAATTTGACCATTTTCAAAACCAGATTTATATGCCTTTATGTAGATATCCTTAATATCTTTTGGCTCATTATTTATATCTTTTTTACCATCATTGTAACCCTTGTCTTCATACTCTTTCTTTTTGGCTTCATCTCTAATTGCAACACCTTTGTTAAAACCTTCTTCAAATGCTGTTTTTAATTGTTCATTTTTCTGGTAGCTTTTTGGAACTACAAGCTTATCCTGTTTACTTCCTAGAGCTTGTCCAGCTTCAGTAGCTTTATTCTTTTCTGCTTCAAACTGTTTCAATCCTTCTGCATACCCTTTTTGATAACTAGTTTTATAGCTTCCTACATAAGCTTCTGAACCATCAACATTTAGATTCTCTTCTTTTCCGTTTGATCCATCATTTAAACCCGCTGTATATCCTTCCTTTTCACCATTTGAACTGTCTTTTTCAGCTTGTACTTTAGCTAACCGTGCATCACTGCCATTAATCTTGGAAGTGTCATATCCACTTGGAGCTTCACATGGAATTCCATCATCAACAGCATTTCCCCATCCATCTAACTTTTCTGGATCATTTGTTTTGCTATACCCTTTTGAATTCCAATACTCGACTACTTCTTCATATGAACCAAAATCAGAACAATCTTTATCCCAAGACTGGCTAGATGCAGGTGAACTTGATGAAGAACTACTACTACTTGAAGATGAGGATTCTCCACCGCCATTGTGGTAATGGTATCCCGTACATAACCCTTTAGCTTGTGATTTTTCAGAACAATTATGCCCTCCGGAACTGTCAGTTCGCCCAGAATGAGCTTCAACAATGTTTTGAATCGATAATAGTGACAATAATACCAATAAAATTGTAAACCTTTTCATTTATATCCCCCTATATATATATCTATTTTGTATATCGGCTATTTTACTATTATTCTAAAGACCTTCGTAGGTATTTTTGAAATTTTATCCATATGGGTATAAAAATTGTAATTGACTTCTAATGTAATATGGCTAATATAAACACCTATACTTACAGGAAATAAAAAGCACCCTAAAAAAGGATGCTCAATCTAACCTTTTATTATTGTTTTCATTTCTCACTGGATATCTCTCTAAACCTCCAATAGTTGATACTTAATGAATTGTATTGAATAGAAAATTATTTTCCATTATAGATTATGGAATTTATTTACCGAAAATAAAAAGCATCAAAAAAATAAGTACTTTTAACTAATAAATATTAGACTAGCTCTTTTTAAATTCGCTTTTAATCTGTTCTAATAACTCTTTTACTTTTTCATACTGTTTATCATTTGCGTATTTTTCAAGAGTTTTAAATTTGTCTTTTAACTGGTTTGGAATAGATCCTGTTGCTTGAAAATGTTTAATATAAGCAACCATAACCCCATATTTATCTACTGCAGATTGTTTATCTTTGAAGAATTCTTCGGAGTAGTATTCTATAAATCTTTGAGGTGAGCTGAATTCAGGATGCGTAATGATGTCAGGATTTTTCTTTGGTCTCTCTTCTGGTTTTTCAATTGAATCAATTACTTCTTTAGTCTGTTTGATTTGTTCTGCTTTAGCTTTTTCCGAATCAATATATCTGTTATCGAATTTTTGCATTAATATTAAAGATACTAGGGAAACGGTAAACATCAAGCTGATAATTCCGATAACAGAAACTATCAACCAAAGAATAAGTTTTTTCCAACCAAGTTCTAAAGTTTTCTCCTTGATTTTATTAAACAAATTCAATCCCCCTTTCGATAACAATGTTATTTATTGCCAAAGTCTATGTCAAGAGCTTCGGTATTACATCCTTTCTATTAAATATACCGTTACAAGTGTTGCTGGGTTTTATAATTCTGTTTACTCTGTTACTTTTTTACGTCTTTCCACAAGAACAACCTCCAATATAAAAAGACCTCAACATAATTGTTGAAGTCTTCATTTTAATAGGTTTAGGATATCAGTGGTCGGGTGAATATACTCAAAATTCCCTTTCTTTAATTCCACCATCGAGGTAGTAGTAACTACTTAGTTGTATTCTGGGTTAATTCTTCTTTGGCTGAAAATCAAATAATTAGATTCACTAGCTAATTAATCAAGACACTTCACCATCTCCACCCCATAGCAGTCGATACCTAATCTTTAACATGTAACCGAGATTTCGGCAGGCGTAAAAAGCAAAAAATTGGCGGGAATGAGTTTTGTTTCATATCACTCACACCAGCCAATTAAGTACATAATATAAACTCTAACTTTTGGAGACTGCCTGTCTCATCAATCTTCTTTTAACTCAAAGTTATCAAGCAATGCACGTACTTCATCTGTTGAATCTGTGTTCATCAATTGATTTCTTAACTCACCTGCTCCTCGAAATCCTTTGACATATATCTTAAAGAAGCGATGAAGAGCTTTAAATGGACGTGGCTCTAATTCTTTTGAATATTTATCATGAAGATCAAGATGCAATCTTAAGAGATCAAGCAATTCCTGACTGCTATGATCTTTCGGCTCTTTTTCAAAGGCAAATGGATTTTTAAAAATACCACGGCCAATCATAACTCCGTCAACACCATATTGACGGGCGAGCTTCAAACCAGCTTGACGGTCAAGAATATCTCCATTAATCGTCAAAAGTGTATCTGGTGCTATCTCGTCCCGAAGTTTCTTAATGTCCGGAATCAGCTCCCAATGAGCATCTACTTGGCTCATTTCCTTTCTTGTACGCAAATGAATAGAAAGATTCGCGATGTCTTGTTTCAATATATGTGTTAGCCAGTCCTGCCACTCATCTACTTCCGTGTAACCAAGCCTTGTCTTCACACTTACGGGCAATCCGCCCGCTTTTGCTGCTTGTATGATTTCTGCAGCGACTTCTGGACGAAGGATAAGACCGCTTCCCTTTCCTCGTGATGCCACATTAGGTACAGGACAGCCCATATTGATATCAATTCCCTTAAACCCAAGTTCCGCCATACCAATACTCATTTGCCGGAAATATTCGGGCTTATCTCCCCATATATGTGCAACCATTGGTTGTTCATCTTCTGTAAAAGTCAAACGTCCACGCACACTCTGCTTCCCCTCTGGGTGACAATAACTCTCCGTGTTTGTAAACTCTGTAAAAAACACATCAGGTCTTGCTGCTTCACTCACGACATGGCGAAACACAACATCTGTCACATCTTCCATTGGTGCAAGTACAAAAAATGGACGTGGTAAATCCCGCCAAAAATTATCTATCATATTCAAATTCAAATCCTTTCATTATGGGATACTAAGCAAAGTCTCGTCCCAAAATTAAAAGCATAAATATTCTTGATTCTTTAACACTTATACCATGCTTAAGCACTATTTATCAAACTATAGAAAATTTTAAACATTATTAATCTTGCTGCTTTTTTATATCCGGTAAAGTAAGCTACCATCTAAAAAATTAGAACTAGGCAATTAAATCCTAACCCATTTCTTTTCGATTACCTTTTGATAGCTTAAATAGAGGCGGAACAACTGTCGCTGTTACAAATGCAGCAAGCAATGCCTCAACAACTCCATTTGTAAAAAACACAGTTAAAACCGCTTTAAAAATTGCACTCGTGCTGTCCGCATTAATAGCTTGTGCATAAGCATCCTGAAATAATAATGAAATAGACCCCATGACTAAAAAGGTATGAATAAAAGTTGTAAGGAGCCCAGTTAAAAAGAAAGCCGGTTTATGACTGGCCTTTTTCTTTGTTATAAATTTATGAACAACTTTAAAAATATAGTAAGGAATAAAACCAATTATTATTCTTGGAACGATTGCAACAAATAAAGCCCAAAAACTCCCTTGGCTTGTCCCTAAAACAGGAATTGCTGGAGAAAATGCAAATGACAGTAATGTTGGAGCGATAGTATTTGTTGCAATACTAGTGATTCCAAACACAAATCCTAGAAAAGCACCAATTTTCGGCCCTAAAATAATGGAAGCTATAATGATTGGAATATGAATGATAGTCGCCTTAATTACACCTAAATGTATAAACCCAAATGGCGTAAAAGCACATAATAATATAATAGATAAAAAAATAGTAGTTAAAGTAAAATCTTTTATTTTCAATTTCTAGCTCCTTTAGATTTAATCTTGTTCATCAAGTTCAATGAAATAATGATCCTTACGATAGGAAACTGCCTCCATTGCTGCTATCAACTTTTGATCATGGTAAATGTCATTTGATAGAATTCTGTACGGTAGTTTCGTTTAATTTATGTTGCACGGGCAATTACAAAGGCTTTTCACCTTCTCGATATTGAATTATAACCCAATACTTCTTATCTTCCAACTCTGCAATTGCGTTAGTTATTGGAGCTCTACCAAATTTTTTATACAGCTGGATTTTTTTAATTTCCCAAGTTTCAGGTAGCGGCATCAAATGAGATATTAAACCGATGGACCTAAAATCTTCAAGAGTTTGTAATGCTCTATTATGTATTTGCGCAAAGTCAGATGTTTATCTTCGTTTCATAATTCCACTCACTTTTCATTCTCTTTTTCATGGAGTAGAAGCATACTAGAATAATATTCTTTTGTTGCTTACAGCACACTACCTCAGCTTATTATTAGAGTTTGTTTTGTAGTGTGTAGAAAAAATAAAAAGACCCTACAGAGTGAACTGCAGAGCCTTGGTATAATAGGTTTTATAGATCTTTTTAGATACCAGTGGTCGGGGTCGAACCGACACTCCCGAAGGAACACGATTTTGAGTCGTGCGCGTCTGCCAATTCCGCCACACTGGCAAAGGATTAAGTACAATTGGTGCCGAGG
>Ga0180220_1000125_pt1 | contig 126762 bp, 122 predicted proteins | sample eDN5th37CBELigBY_FD_151335 | JGI IMG/M metagenome (GOLD analysis project Ga0180220, IMG submission 151335) | Enriched backyard soil microbial communities from Emeryville, California, USA - eDNA 5th pass 37_C BE-Lig BY (version 2) (version 2) | ecosystem: Environmental > Terrestrial > Soil >...
ACGCCGCCCTGTTCCGGATCATCGCCGCCGCCCTCAGGCCCGCCCCGACATAGCCAGTGCGGCCGTGCCGCTGAACGTCCGAGCCCCTCCATCAAACCCGCAAGCCTCTCGATCCCACGCGATGAAATAGACGCAGCGGAGGCACTCGGCCTGCTCAAACGCCCGCTGCCGCCAACGATTGATCTTCCCCAAGAACAACATCGTCACGAATAAGAGCGGTTAGGTTATTACGCGAGATGATTTTTTAGGTTGTCGCACCCGACCGGAGCAGCCCACCGGCTTGGCTCGGCCACTTGGCGCCCCACCCCTCAATTCCTGAACACTGATTCCTATCGCCATCGCGCGATAGGACGACTAGTAGATGGGGTATTCGGGCGTTCCAAACTGCAGCTTCGAGCCAGTTCCTGTCGTTCTCCCGGCGCCCCAGGAACAACCGCTGTGGGCCCTCAATTCAGCTGAGGCCTGCGTCTTTCTAAGCTTCCGATGCGGACATTTTGAGAGACGATATCGGGTAATCCGCCCTCGATTTTGCCAGCTCTTCCACGGGCTTGCGAGTCTTTTCGGCGACCCGAATCGGGATGCAGTGGTGCCGGCTGTCAGACTCGAACTGACGACCTACCGCTTACAAGGCGGTTGCTCTACCAACTGAGCTAAGCCGGCTTCCGATGGCCCTTTGCTTCAAATGATGCCGAAGGTCCAGCCTTCCGTTGCAGCGAGTGAATCGGTGAGGGGCGAGGGCGACCAGGGCGCCTCGGCGCTGGCGATCGTGCGAAGCCAGGCAGCGGTGAGGAGCGCATCGCTTGCATGGTCGCTGATTGGCCCGCAAAGACCCAGAGGCGGCGATCCTATCGCGGTGAGCGCTTTATCGAGCACCTGGCCCTCGCGAATCTTGCTGCGTCCCGGCGGAAGCCCGGCTGCACGCGCTGCGAGACTGGTGTAAATTTCGACCAGGACCGGGCCCCTCGCCGGAACCGGGTCGAGCGGCCAGAGCGGAATCCGGCCGCCGAGGCGGTGGAGGAGGCGCATTCCCGAGAGGCTCGCCTTGCCGACTTGCGCTGCACCGACGAGATTGAAATTGCTGACGCTCGCCGCCTGCTTCGTTGCGCGCTGGTGCTTTTCGACAACGCGCAGCCTTCCGCCCCCTTTGCCGAAGAGATCGCCGACTACGCCCCCGCCATGGCGAAAATGACGCTGGGCTTCAGGGTGCGCCAGAAAGGCGGCGGCTTCAAAATGCGGATCGTCCGCCGCGATCCGGTCGACGAGCGCCCAAAGCGCGCGAATGTTCGCCGGACTCTCGCGCCATTCGGGAAAATAGGCGGCGCGGTCGGCAAAGGCGAAGGCCGCAGAAAAGTCAAAGCCGATCAGCATGTCGGTGCCCGACGCCGCGACATCCTTAAGCCAATCCCCTATCTCGGCGCGCGACCAGACATGTCCAGGCTTTACAAGCGCGGGTGCGGCTGCGCCGCTTGCCACGGCCAGCGCAATGCCGCGCTGGCGCTCGCCGCGCGCGCCCGACCAGTCGAGAGCGGCAAAATGGGTGAAACGGCGCATCGCCAAGCCCTAGCGCATGTGTGTCACCTTGCACAAAGCGCGATTGCGTCCCACATGCACCCCATGCTGATCGAAACCGAATCGACGCCCAATCCCGCGACGCTCAAATTCCTGCCCGGCGAGGCGGTGATGGAAGCGGGAACCCGCGATTTTGCCACGCCCGAAGAGGCCGAGGCCTCGCCGCTGGCGACTGCGCTCTTTTCGCTCGGTGACGTGACCGGCGTCTTCTTCGGCCGCGATTTCATTTCGGTGACGATTGCGCCGGGGGCCGAATGGGCTGATGTGAAGCCCGACGTTCTTGGCATCATCATGGATCATTTTCTCGCGCGGATGCCGCTGTTTCATCCTGCAAGTGCCGCAGGGATCGGCGTTGCGGCAGAAGAGGAGGGCGGTTTCGCGGACGATCCCGCCGACGCCGACATCATCGAGCAGATCAAGGAGCTCATCGAAACGCGCGTCCGTCCCGCGGTCGCCAATGATGGCGGCGACATCATCTACCGCGGTTTCGACAAGGGCAATGTTTACCTCAAGATGCAAGGGGCCTGTGCGGGCTGCCCCTCGTCGACGGCGACGCTGAAGAACGGCATTGAGTCCCTGCTCAAACATTATGTTCCCGAAGTGACGGCCGTCCACGCCGTCTGATCCCATCCCGACAGGAGAAAGCCCATGAGCGAGCCGCTTGCCGATAGCGCCCTCGACCAGCTGTTTCGTACCGCGCGCACCTATAACGGCTACATCGACCGGCCCGTTTCGGATGAGCAGCTCCGCGCGATCTGGGATCTCATGAAATATGGCCCGACGAGCGCCAACAGCCTGCCGGCGAGGATCGTGTGGTGCGTGTCTGACGAGGCGAAGGCAAAGCTCGCCGCGCTGGCGTTGCCCTCGAACGGCGAGAAAATCCTGAAGGCGCCGGTTACCGTCATCATCGCGATGGATACGGAATTCTACGAGCTTCTGCCCGAACTCTTTCCGCATACCGACGCGCGAAGCTGGTTTGCGGGCAATGCGCAGCATGCCGAGACGACCGCCCTTCGCAACTCGAGCCTGCAGGGCGCTTATTTCATCCTCGCCGCGCGCGCGCTGGGTCTCGATACGGGGCCGATGTCGGGCTTCGACAATGCCGCGGTCGACGCAGCCTTTTTTGCGGACGAGCCCAATGTGAAGAGCAATTTCATCTCGACGCTCGGATATGGCGACCCTGCGACAATCTTCGAGCGCAGCCCGCGGCCCGATTTCCCCCGCTTCAACCGCATTGCCTGATCGGCGGGAGGCGCGGGGGGTGCTGCGACTGATCATCGACACGGCGAGCGAGGCCTGTTCGGCTGCGCTGTTCGATGATGCGACGCTCCTCGATTTCCGGCACGAACTGATCGGGCGCGGGCACGCGGAGCGGCTGGTGCCGCTGATAGCCGAACTGAACGACGGCGGACGCGCTGCGGCGATCGCCGTCGGCTGCGGCCCCGGCAGCTTCGCGGGCGTTCGGATCGGTGTTGCTGCCGCGCGGGCGCTCGCGCTCGGATGGGGCGTGCCCGTCGAGGGTTTTTCGAGCCTTGCGCTTGTTGCGGCAGGAGCGGCTAAGGAGCTCGCCGAGGCCGATGGCGGCCTTGTCGTGATGGAAGGGGGGCACGGGCAATGGTTCGTCCAGCCGTTCGCGGCTGACCTCGAGCCCGCCGCCGAGGTACGCTCGCTTCTCCCCGATGAGGCGATCGCGCTCCCGCAAGCCCTCGTTGTCGGCAACCGCGCCGAGGCCTTTATTGCGCGCCGCGGACATGGCCGCGCGGTGCCCGCGCTCCCCGACGCGCGTGCCTTTGCTTTGCTCCCGCGTTTCGCATTCTTTGCCGACCCGAGCCCGATCTACGGCCGCGCGCCCGACGCGAAGCCGATGGCAGCGCAATGAGCGGCGCGATCGTCCTCGCTACCGCGCGCGTCGGCGATGTCGGCGCGCTGATGGAGGTCATGGAGGCTGCCTTTGACCCAGCCTATGGCGAGGCATGGAGCGCCGCGCAGCTACTCACCCTCTTCGCGTTGCCCTCGGCGCGCATTTGCCTCGCGCGCGAGGGCGAGCAGCCCTGCGGCTTTTCGGCCGCGCGCGTCGCTGGCCCTGAAAGCGAGTTGCTTCTCCTTGCCGTCAATCCGCTGTGGCGCGGTCGCGGGATCGGGCGGCGGCTGATCGAGGACTGGCAGGCATGGGCGGCAGGGGAAGGCGCGGAGGAATATTTTCTTGAAATGCGCGCCGACAATTCAGCGGTTCACTTGTACCGGGAAGCAGGATTTACCGAATGCGGGCGCCGCACGGCTTACTATCGCGGCGGTGATGGCATCGTTCGCGACGCGATTACCATGCGGCGTCGATAAATTCCTTCGTAACCGAATTATCTTAGATTGCTAAATTGTCGCCAAAATGGCATAAATAGCTGTGGACGAAGAAAACTCGACCTATTCGCCGTCCATTCTTCTGGGATGAATAGATAGGAACTGCCCCCATGTCGGAACAAGCCGATACCAGTGAAATGCTCGTCACCCTTACGGCCGATATCGTCGCTGCGCATGTCAGCAACAATAGTGTTGCGATCTCTGATCTTGCGATGCTGATCAATAATGTACACGCCGCGCTGTCGGGATTGGGCAGTGAAGCTGCGCCCGAGGAAAAGCCGGTTCCCGCGGTTTCCATTCGCGCGTCGGTGAAGCCCGACTACATCGTGTGCCTCGAGGACGGCAAGAAGCTGAAGATGCTGCGTCGCCATTTGATGACGCATTATGAGATGACCCCGGAGGATTATCGCGCGAAATGGGGCCTTCCCGCTGACTATCCGATGGTCGCCCCGAACTACGCTGCCAAGCGCCGGGCGCTCGCGAAGGAAATCGGGCTTGGAACCAAGGGCCGGGGTGGCGGGCGCAAGCGCCGCAAGGCGTAAAGCCTTCGCCCATAACCCTATTGCGGGGGAGCGTACGGGGGCGGCGTCGCAGGGGGCCGCCCTTGTTCTATTCCCGGCACCACCCTATACAATGGGTGAAGGAAGAAAGACGACTGCGTCTTGCAGGAAAGGCCCGCATGTCCGGTACCATCGATCTTGAAGCGCTGTGCCACGAAAAGGGCCTGCGCATCACCGAGCAGCGCCGGATCATCGCGCGCGTCATTTCGGATTCGGAGGATCATCCCGACGTCGAGACGCTCTATGAACGCGCGTCCAAGATCGACAGCGGCATTTCGATCGCCACCGTCTATCGCACCGTTCGCCTGTTCGAAGAGGCGGGCATACTCGACCGTCATGATTTCGGCGATGGCCGCTCGCGTTACGAGGCGGCGCCCGAGGCGCATCACGATCATCTGATCGACGTCGAGACGGGAAAAGTGATCGAGTTCGTCGATCCGGAACTCGAAGCTCTGCAGAAGGTGATCGCCGAAAGGCTGGGTTTCCGCCTCGTTGACCACCGCATGGAACTTTATGGTGTCTCCCTCGATCGCAAGCGCGACTGATCGCGCTCCGATCACCTGGCGCCTGGTGCTGCGCCTCACCTTGATGGTGCTGGCGCTCCTATTTCTCATCGTCCCGCATCTTTGCTACCGCGCCGTCGGCAGACCCTCGCCGATGGTGATGGCCTTCCTCAACGCTGCCGGCTGGATTGCAGGGCTTCGCATCCGAACGAGAGGGACGCGGCTGAGGCGCGACGTATTGTTCGTCTCCAACCATGTGAGCTGGCTTGATATTCTCGCGCTCGGCGGCGCAGCGCGCTCGGCCTTCGTCTCGAAGGCCGAGGTCGAGACAACCCCGCTTGTCGGCTGGCTCGCCGACCAGAATCACACCATCTACGTCCAGCGCGAGGCCAAACGCGAAATCCACAATCAGACAAGCGAGCTTCGCAGCGCGCTCGCGCGCGGCCGCCCCGTGACCTTGTTTCCCGAGGGAACGACTGGGCCCGGTGACGGACTTCTGCCCTTTCGCGCCTCGCTCCTTCAGGCGGTCATTCCGACGCCCCCGCGGCTCCAGGTCCAGCCGGTATTCCTCGATTATGGCGAAGAAGCCCCCGAAATTGCGTGGCTCGATCCCGAATCCGGGCTCGACAATTTCAAGCGGCTCCTCGCGCGCAAACGCCCGATTTCGCTCACCATCCACTACCTCGATCCGCTGCCTGATGAAGTCGAGGCGGACCGCAAGGCGCTTGCTGAAGCGGCCCGCGCTGCGATCAACGCGCGTATGGAAGAGACGGCGCGCTCTTCCGCGACCGCGCGCTATCGCCTATAGCGCGCCGATGAAATCCGACTCTCCAAAGACTTTTCACGTCAAATCCTTCGGCTGTCAGATGAACGTCTATGACGGCGAGCGCATGGCCGAGATGCTCGGCGCTGAGGGTTATGCGCCCGCAGCCGAAGGCGCCGACGCCGATCTGGTTATCCTTAATACCTGTCATATTCGCGAGAAAGCCGCAGAAAAGGTCTATTCGGACATCGGCCGCCTGAAGCGCGAGGATGGCACGGCGCCGACGATCGCGGTTGCAGGCTGCGTCGCCCAGGCCGAGGGCGCCGAGATTGCGCGCCGCGCGCCGAGTGTCGGTGTCGTCGTCGGACCGCAGGCCTATCACCGCCTCCCCGAGCTCATCGCGCGCGCCGAGCGCGGCGAGAAGGCGATCGATCTCGACATGCCGCTTGACAGCAAGTTTGGGGCGCTTCCGGCGCGCAGTGGCCTTCAGCGCCCCACTGCCTTCCTCACCGTGCAGGAAGGCTGCGACAAATTCTGCACTTATTGCGTCGTTCCCTATACGCGCGGCGCCGAGACGAGCCGGCCCTTTGGCGATCTGATCGCCGAGGCGCGCGCTCTTGTTGCAGGCGGGGTACGCGAGATCACGCTGCTCGGTCAGAATGTGAACGCGTGGGACGGCGAGGATGAGCGGGGAAAGGCGATCGGTCTCGACGGGCTCATCCGTGCACTCGCCGCCGAGGACGGGCTTGAGCGCATCCGCTACACGACGAGCCATCCCAACGACATGAGCGACGGGTTGATCGCGGCGCATGGTGAGGTCGACAAGCTGATGCCATTTCTCCATCTGCCGGTCCAGGCGGGCAGCGACCGCATTCTGGCCGCGATGAACCGCAGCCACAGCGTCGAAAGTTATTTGCGCGTCATCGAGCATGTTCGCAAAGCACGCCCCGACATCGCAATCTCGGGCGATTTCATCGTCGGCTTCCCCGGCGAAACCGAAGCGGATTTCGAGGCGACGCTCGATATCGTTCGCGCGACGGGCTATGCGATGGCGTACAGCTTCAAATATTCGCGTCGGCCTGGCACACCCGCAGCCTCGATGGTGGATCAGGTCGAGGAGGCGGTGATGAACGATCGGCTCCAGCGGTTGCAGGCGCTCCTCAACGCACAGCAGCACGCGTTCAACGAAGCAACCGTCGGACGCACGACGCGTCTTCTCCTTGAGCGCAAGGGCAAGCACGAAGGCCAGCTCATTGGCAAATCGCCCTGGCTTCAGTCGGTCCATGTCACCGCGCCAGGGCTGGCGATCGGCGATATGGTCGACGTCGAAATCACCTCGGCAGGTCCGAACAGTCTGGGCGCGGCCGTGCGCCAATTGCAGGAGGCTTGATGCCCAAACGTCCGCTCGCAGCTTCTCCTGCCGAACCCGGCGACCGCGTTCGGCTGACCGCGGAATTCGAGCGAACGCAATTGTTGGGCATTCTCTTTGGCGAGTTCGACCGCAATCTCGTCGCGATCGAAAACCGCCTTGGCGTCTATATCTCGGCGCGGGGCAATCGCGTGCAGATCGAGGGCGAGGCCGAGGCCGCGGCGCGCGCACGCGACGTGCTTACCGAACTCTACAACCGCATCGAACAGGGGCAGGAGGTCGACGCGGGGCTCGTCGACGGAGTGATCGCGATGTCGGCGCAGCCGACGCTCGCCGGTATCATCCGCCGCGATGCGAGCGAAGCGCCGACAGTGATGATCCGTACGCGCAAGAAGACGATCGTTCCCCGGGCGCCCTCGCAGGTCCCCTACATGCAGGCGCTCGCGCGCGACGATGTGATCTTTGCGCTCGGCCCTGCGGGGACCGGCAAGACCTATCTCGCGGTCGCGCAGGCGGTCGCGCAGCTCATCACCGGCAGCGTGCAGCGTCTCATTCTCTCGCGACCCGCAGTCGAGGCGGGTGAAAAACTGGGCTTCCTCCCCGGCGACATGAAGGAAAAGGTCGATCCCTATCTACGCCCACTCTACGACGCCCTGCACGACTGCCTGCCCGCCGAGCAGGTCGAGCGCCGGATCGCATCGGGCGAGATCGAGATCGCGCCGCTCGCCTTCATGCGCGGGCGCACGCTTGCCGATGCCTTCATCATTCTCGACGAAGCGCAGAACACGACGATCCCGCAAATGAAGATGTTTCTGACCCGCTTTGGCATGAACAGCCGGATGGTCATTTGCGGCGACCCCAAGCAGGTCGACTTGCCGGCACCTGCGACCTCGGGGCTTGCCGACGCGGTGGCACGGCTCGAGGGGATCGAGGGCATAAACGTCAGCCGCTTTACCGCTGCCGATGTCGTCCGTCACCCGATCGTCGGGCGGATTGTCGAGGCCTATGAGGGGCCGGGAGCCTAGAAACCCTCGATCAGCCGCAGCCCTCACCGGGACAAGCCTCTCTCACGCGGTCCGCCGACTGGTCTTTACGGCCTGGATGCGCCTGCGGCGGGACGTTGGGTGCGAGGGAATATCTCATTCGGTCGGCCGTGGGGACAAAACTGATAATCCGCCGCGTCGAGCTTGCGAAACCGGGACGGCCAGCCCGGCAGGCACTCGAAAGCCGCGGTATCGAGGCCCCTGACGACGGCGAGAGATAATCCGTGGATGCGGGCTTCACCGATGAGGCAATTGAGCCTTGGTCGCGGCGTTGAATCGATCTCGACGAATGCGGATCCCTCATGATCCGGGATTGCCAAATCGAGCGAGAATTTATCAATGCCGCAAGCCCGGTGAGGAGCGAACGGCGCATGGCTAGCTCGAGCGCGCGCTGTCGACGCTCCAGATCCCGGCGCCGCGCGCCGCGATGAACAGGAAGAGAAAGGCGTAAAGCGCGATCGTCTCGCCGCCGTTGGCGATCGGGTAAAGGCCTTGGCTCCCGTGCACCATCCAGTAACCGACCGCCGCCATTCCGCTCGCGAGGAAGGCTGCGGGACGGGTGAAAAGGCCGAGGAGGATCAGGCCGCCCGTCACGAGTTCGATCGCGCCCGCCGCTTGCAACACCGGGCTGAGCGGCATCGGGAAATTGGTGGGAAAGTTGAAGAATTTCTGCACGCCGTGCGCGAGGAACAGAAGGCCCCCGACAATCCGCAGCAACGCATAGGCCTGTTCGGCAAAGCCATCGAGAAATTTCATGGGTTCCCCCCTACCGCCCTCGAAGAAAGGCGAAGCTTATGCTGCTTTGAAAGGCTCGCAAAGTGCATTCTTGCAAAATCGTCATGTTTCAAAGGCTTGGGATTTCAGGCCGAAAAAAAGGGGGCGCAAATGCCATATTTTTTGCGCGCGATGTCTCACCCGCCTTCGCTGCCTCGTCATGCCTGTAGAACCAAGCCTGAAGGAGACACGACATGACCAAGGTTACCGATCCTTTCGCCGCATCGCCCCAGCTGATGAAGCAGTGGATGGCGGTGAGCCTCGCCGCGGAAAAGAGCCTCGAGAAGAGCCTCGTCGAGCTCGTGAAGATCCGCTCGTCGATTCTCAATGGCTGCGCCAACTGCATCAACATGCACACCGCTGACGCCCGGGCAGCAGGCGAAACCGAGCAGCGCATCTATCTGCTTGCCGCGTGGCGCGACGCGCCCGTTTTCACCCCGCGCGAACGCGCCGCGCTCGCCTGGACCGATGCCTTGACCTGCTTGTCACAAGGACACACACAGGAAGAGGCACGCGCGGCGCTCGATGCGCATTTTACCGCGGAGGAGCAGATGAACCTCACCGTGATGATCAACGTGATCAATGGCTGGAACCGTATCGCAGTCGGCTTCGGCCTCTGGTACGAAGGTGGCGCGCCGGCGGCGAAAGCGGCCTGATGACGGTGAAAGGCGCCCCGCACCTGGCAGACGCAGCGGCAAGTTTTAATCCGCTGCGTCCGCTCCTGACCCGCGTTGCGTATCGCATGCTCGGCTCGGTTGCGGATGCGGAAGATGTTGTGCAGGACGCCTTTCTCCGCTGGCTGGCTGCCGAGCGCGCAGAGGTGCGCGAACCTGCTGCCTTCTTGAGGCGCACGGTGACGCGGCTCTGTCTTGATCACCTGAAATCGGCGCGGCGCACCCGCGAAACCTATATCGGTCCCTGGCTCCCCGACCCGCTCGTCGAGGAGGAAGAAGAGGATGATGTCACGCTACCTCTGATGCTTGCGCTCGAACGGCTCTCCCCCCTCGAGCGCGCAGCCTTTCTGCTGCACGACGTGTTCGGCGTCCCTTTCGACGAAGTGGCGGCGACGATCGGCCGCGATGCTTCCGCCGCGCGTCAGCTGGCCGCGCGTGCGCGCACGCACGTCCGCGAGGCGCGGCCGCGCTACAAGCTTGAAAAGGAGCGGGGCCTGGAAATCGCCAACGCATTCTTTCAAGCCTCGCGCAGCGGCGACATGCGAGCGCTCGGCAACCTCCTCGCAGCCGACGTCGGCCTGTGGTCCGATGGAGGCGGCAAGCGCCCCGCGGCGACCGAGCCGGTGCTCGGCTTCGACATCGTGATGAAGCTTCATCGAAGCCTCGCCGTGCTGTTCGGCAAATATGGTTCGACTCTCGTCCATACCGGGATGATCAATGGGCTGCCGGGCTTCGTCACCCGCGAAGCGGACGGCGAGCTTCAGACCACGGCGCTCGAGATCGAGGATGGCAAGATCACCGGCATCTATGTGATGCGCAACCCCGACAAGCTGCGTCACATGCACTGACCCTCCGGTTCACCCGGCTCGCCTGCGCTCAAGGCAAGGCGGTGAGTTCAGCAACGCGGATCGCCTTCGAGGCGAGCATGGGCTCAAGTATGATGCCTATTCGGCGCGCGCGCGCCGAGTGCGCGGTGATGTTGTAGAGGCTGTTGGCGATAACGTCGGCGATCTGGACCCCGTCGCTCCGTCGGCTGTCGGCGAGCGAGGCGCGGCCCCAGCCTGCAAGACCTGCCTGGATCGTGTCGCGGACGCGCGCGAGGATCGCAGGGTCATAGCGGCCATCGTCGATCACGACGTCGGTGCATACGCCGCCCGTTTCGGGCAGCCAGCGCGCGACCGCGGTGTCGAGGAGCGCGCCATAAAGTTCAAGGTCGGTCGGGGCCTGGCCGTTTGCCTTCGGGGCGAGCTTCGCGCTCTGGGCGACCGCGACCCAGGCGCGCCCGCCTGCGCGATCGAAAAGCTCGAGAAGATAGGCGCGCTCGGTCAGGCTTATGCGGCTTCCCTTGAGTTCGCCGCGAAGGCCGGTCACGGCGCGAAAGCGCGCGTGGATCGACGCTGCCGCCTCGGGGGTGAGCATCACCGCGGATAAGGTCATCGCTCCTGCGCTGAGCCCGCCCGATTCATCGCAATAGATCGTCATGCGCCCAGCGTTGGCCGATTATGCAGGGCAGGGGTAGCGCTTTTTCATCAGCGCGTCGAAGGCAGCGTAAATCGAGATCGATGGACGCCGGGGCGCGGGATAGCTGCGCAGATGCGCAAGCCATTGTTCAGGGGTGAGCGTGCCGGTTTCAGGCGGGCAGCTCGTCGTCTTGCGGCCCGCGCGGCGTTCCGCGTCGATCCGCGCCTTGTAGCGCTTTGCAGCGCCGATGACTTCACCCTTCAGCCGGCTCCCCTCAGGCGTCGCCATTGCGAGGGGCCCCAGGCGGAGGATGGCATCCGATCGTGCGAGAAATGCCGCAACGCTCATCTCGCCGGGCGCCATTGCGCAAAGCAGCATCCCGGCAAGGAGGGCAGGGCCGATGCGCGCGATGTCCCCCCGGATCATGCGGACGCGCTGTCGCTCAGGCGCCTTGCGGGTTGGCGTCGCCGAACGGCCGCGGCTTGCGCTTGATCTGCGGCAGGCCCCCCGCATGCCCCTGGACAGCGCTCGTCTGTTTGCCCTGATCATCCTCGCGGCCGATATCCTCGCCGCGGATCGCTCGCTTGGCTTCCTCACCCGACAGCGTCTCATATTCGAGCAGGGCAGCGGCGAGCAGATGCAGCTCGTCGATATGGTCGGTGAGAACCTTGCGCGCGGTCTTCTCGCCTTCCTCGACAAGACGGCGGACCTCGGCGTCGATCAGCCGGGCGGTCTCTTCGGACATGTTTTGCGCGCGCGACACGCTGTGGCCAAGGAAGACCTCGTCCTGATTGTCGCGATAGCGCAGCCAGCCGAGCTTTTCGGACATGCCATACTCCATGACCATCGCGCGCGCCATGTCGGTTGCCTGCTGAATGTCGTTCGACGCGCCCGTGTTGAGCTCGTCATTGCCGTAGATCAGCTGCTCGGCGATGCGGCCGCCGAAGCAGAGCGCGAGGCGCGCCTTCATCTGCTTCATATTCTGCGAGTAGCGGTCGCGCTCGGGCAGGTTCCACGTCACGCCCAGTGCGCGCCCGCGCGGAATGATCGTCACCTTGTGGAGCGGGTCATTGCCCTCGACGTGCAGCGAGACGAGCGCATGCCCGGCCTCATGATAGGCGGTCGCCTTCTTCTCGTCCTCGGTCATGACCATCGAGCGGCGCTCCGCGCCCATCATGACCTTGTCCTTGGCTTCCTCGAACTCGTTCGAGGCAATCAGGCGCTTGCCCTTGCGTGCGGCAAGGAGCGCCGCCTCATTTGCAAGGTTTGCAAGATCAGCGCCCGAAAAGCCGGGGGTGCCGCGCGCGATGCGGCGAAGGTCGACATCGGGCGCGAGCGGCTTCTTGCGCGTGTGGACCTCGAGGATCTTCTGACGGCCCTCGATGTCGGGGCGCGGCACGACGACCTGGCGGTCGAAGCGGCCCGGACGCAGCAGGGCCGGGTCGAGAACGTCGGGGCGGTTGGTCGCTGCGACGATGATGATGCCTTCGTTGGCCTCGAAGCCGTCCATTTCGACGAGCAGCTGATTGAGCGTCTGCTCGCGCTCATCATTGCCATTGCCGAGCCCGGCGCCGCGATGGCGGCCCACCGCGTCGATTTCGTCGATGAAGACGATGCAGGGCGCGTTGCGTTTCGCCTGCTCGAACATGTCGCGCACGCGCGAGGCGCCCACGCCGACGAACATCTCGACGAAATCGGAGCCCGATATGGTGAAGAATGGCACGCCCGCTTCGCCCGCAATCGCGCGGGCGAGGAGGGTCTTGCCGGTGCCCGGCGAGCCGACGAGCAGCGCGCCTTTCGGAATCTGGCCGCCGAGCTTTGAGAATTTCGTGGGGTCTTTCAGGAACTCGACGATTTCTTCGAGCTCCTCGCGCGCCTCGTCAATCCCTGCAACATCGTCGAAGGTCACGCGGCCCTGCTTTTCGGTCAGCATCTTCGCGCGCGACTTGCCGAAGCCCATCGCGCCCGAGCCATTGTTCTTCTGGACCTGGCGGAAAACGAAGAAGGCGATGCCGATGATCAGGAGGAAAGGCAGCGACTGGACGAGGAGATACATCCAGAAGTTGGGAACCTCGGTCGGCTTGCCCTCATATTTGACATTCTTCTCGTTGAGCAGCTTCAAAAGCTCCGGATCGCGCACGAGATTGGTCGAGAAGCGCTCGCCACTCGAAAGTTCGCCAGTGACGCGGTCTTCGGAAAGGACGACCGACTTGACGCTTCCCTCTTCGACCTTCTGCCGGAAATCGGAATAGGCAAGGGCATTGCCCGCGGGCTGGCTCGCACCCCCGAACATCGAGGCGACGAGGAGCATGGCAAGCAAGATGCCGCTCCAGATCATCACACTCTTCATCCAGGGGTTGCCCTGCGGTTCCTTGTCGTCCTGCATGCGGAATCTTTCCAGATGGTCGCGAACGCCGCGACTCTTGGGCTCAAGATAGGAAGTTCAGGTTAAATGACAATGAGCCAATATGTCTCAGACGCGGCCTTTTCGGCGGGGCGCGGCGGAAATGCGCCAGAAACCGGCGCCGGAACCCTTGCCCACATCGATCAGCAATTCGCCCACCATCGCGCGCCGCCCCGCGCGCATCGCCGCGATAAGGCCGCCAAGCGTCTCGCCGCGCAGGCGGATCTGCGGGTCGTTTGCGCGTAGGCGCCGCTCGACGATGCGGCGAAAAATTTCGTCGGGATAGGCCTCGTCGCGGATCACCGACGGATCGTCGGCGTCGGGCCAGGCTGCCATCGCGGCCTCGACCGCCCAATCGAGCGCGGTGTCCGCGTCGCCCAGCCATTGCGCCGACCGCGATGCGGCCTGGGGGTCGAGAAATTCCTGCGATCGGAGCGCATGGCGGAGCCGTGCACGGTCGAAGCGCCGATCGGCGTTCGAGGGATCCTCGACGATCGGAAGATCGGCATCGAGCGCGAGCGCTGCCAGTTCGCTCCGCCGCCAATGGAGGAGCGGCCTCAGCACAGCGCCATTGGAGGCGCGTACGCCCGCCAGCCCGCCAACGCCGCTCGAGCGGTTGAGGCGCATGATCATCGTTTCGAGCTGATCATCGGCATGATGCGCGGTCAATATATGGTCGAGCGCCAGCGCCTCGCGCCATTGTTCGAGCAAGCGGTAGCGTTCACTTCGCGCCGCTGCCTGCAAGGAGCCGGCAATGGGGGTGGCGGGATGCAGGATCGCGTGCGGAATATGCTCGCGCGCGCAATAGCCCGCGACCATGCGCGCCTCGTCGGCGGACGCGTCGCGGAGCCTGTGATCCACCGTGGCTGCCGCGATCTGGCCTGGAAGCAGCGAGGCCATGAGCCACAAGAGCGCCATGCTGTCGGGTCCGCCCGACACGGCGACGCCGTATCTCTTGCCGTGCCAGTCCGGCCCCGCGAGCGCGGAAAGGTCCGCGGCGAAGCGCTCGACGCTGCCCGCGTCAGCAGCCCGCTTTTGCTTTTGCGGCAGCGGCATCGTCGCGGACGTCCTTCGGCGCCTTGTCCCCATAGACTTCATCAAGCTCGCGAAATGCCTTGCAGGCGTCGCTCTTGCGGCCGAGCTTGGTGAGCGCAACTCCCATGTACATGAGACTATGCGGCGCGCGCGGGCCGCTCGGCTGGGCCTTGTAATTATTGTAGAAGGCGACCGCAGCAAGGCTCGGTTTGCCCTCGTCGAGATAGGCGCGTCCGAGGAGGTTCTGCGCATAGCTTGCATAGCTGTTCTTCGGCCATTTCTCGGCCACCTGCTTCAGTTGCGCCTGCGCCTCGGGGTAGAGCTTCGCCTCCCATAGGCGGTAGCCATAGGTGTAGGCGTCAGCCACCTCATTGCCCGTTGCGGGAATCTCGACCTTCTTCACGAGCGCAAGCCGCGCCGGGTCGCCGCCGCTGGCCGCGGGCTTTTCCTCAGGCTTTTTGGAAGGAGCGGGCGCAGCCGCCGCACTCGCCGTTGGCCGTACTGCCGGCGCGAGGCTCGCCGTTGCGGTTTCCGCGGGCGATGCGAAGCGCTTTTCCATTTCGGCCTTGTAGGCGGCGAACTGCTTTTCCAGTTCGCGCAGCTGATAGGCATTCTGCTCGGTCTGGCCGGTCAGCGTCTGGAGCTGCGCTTCCAGCGCATCGACGCGCGCGGTGAGGTCGATCACCGGCGCGGTGCTCTTCACCCGTTCCCCGGGCGTCTTGTCGGGCGCGATCTCGCCTTCGAAGAAGGCCGGGCTGCCGCCGGGAAAGACAGTGCGCTGGACCGCGCGCATTTCCTTTTCCAGCCGCTCGACGCGCTTGTCGATGGCTCCGTCCTGCGCTGAGGCAGCCGGCGCCATCATGGTCAGAGCGGCGCTCGCCGCGCCGAAATACAGGATGTTTCGCATCTTCATCTTTCGATCAGCCCCCACAGGTTAACCATTTTTGCCATCCATAACGCGGCAAGGGACGGCCGCGCAAACCTATTTCGGTGCACGGCGGTGCTCGCCGGGGCGGGTAGCGCTGCGTGTCAGCGCGTGGCAGCGGGGGCGGCGGGGGCGCCGCCGCTGCTTCCTTCGGCGCGCGCAATGAGGTCCGCGGGCTTCAACGAGACGCCCTTGACCAGCGTATCGGCAGGACCGATGGCCCCGACATCGCGGCCGCCCACGGTCACCTTGAGCGCCTGCGGTATGCTGGTGCGCAGCGTGAACTGCTCGATATAGGCGGGCGGAACCTGATAAACCTCGCCCGGGTCGAGCGTACGCCAATTTTCAGTCTTGCCGGTCGCATCGTCGAAACCGATCCAGACTTCCGACAGGCCGGTGAGCACGACGGGGGCATCCTGCGCAACCTGCGCCGTGCCCGCAGTGCCTGCTGTCGTCGCTGCGGGCGCATCGGCTGCGGGGGCCTCCGAGGCATCGGCGTCAGCATTTTGCGCCGCAATGAGCGCCTCGTCGGGTTCGACCGAGAGGAAACGCCAGACGCCATAGGCCGATGCGAGGAGCGCAGTGATGATCACCAGCGTCCAGGTCAGCCGCGCCGTGGGAAGGCGCGCAGGATCCGTCGGCTCATAGGCCTCATAGGCAGGGCGGGCTGCATATTCGTCTTCCTCGAGTTCGCGGCGCACGGCGGCGCCGATCTCGGCTTCAGGAAGATCAACCGCGCGGGCATAGGCGCGGGCAAAACCGGTGACGTAGGTGCGGCCCGGAAGACCGGAAAAATCGGATTTCTCAATCGCCTCCAGATGGCGCTGGGTAATCCGCGTCCGGGTCGCGATGTCGGCGAGCGAAAGTCCCGCCGCCTCACGCGCCAGCCGGAGCCGGTCGCCGGTGCGCGTAATCGCCAGTTCGCCCTGCTCGGCGACCTCTTCGTCTGCCATTACTGTCTCCGTGCCAGCCGTTTGCGACCCCATGTCGGCCGTGTCGGGGCACGTTCTCGCATCGACAATGCCGCAAAGTCAAATGAAGTTCGGCAAATAGCCCGCCGAAATGACATGCGCTTGGCGCGATCGGCCGCGAAGGCCGTCAGAGCACATATTTGCTAAGGTCGGTATCGCCCACGACATCGGCAAGCTGGCGGTCGACATAGGCGGCATCGACCGTCAGCGTCGCGCCCGCCATATCCTCGGCATTGAAGCTTACTTCCTCGACAAGCCGTTCCATGATCGTCTGGAGGCGGCGGGCGCCGATATTCTCGACCTTCTCATTGACCTCGGCGGCGAGTTTCGCAACGCGGGCGATCGCATCGTCGGTAAAGGAGAGCGTCACGCCTTCGGTGCCGATGAGCGCGGCATATTGCTCGGGCAGCCCCGCCTTTGTCTCGGAGAGAATGCGCACGAAATCAGCCTCGCTGAGCGCGCCGAGTTCGACGCGGATCGGCAGACGGCCCTGGAGTTCGGGCAAGAGGTCGGAGGGCTTCGCGACATGGAAGGCGCCCGAGGCGATAAAGAGGACATGGTCGGTCTTCATCGGGCCATATTTGGTCGCGACCGTCGTGCCCTCGATGAGCGGCAAGAGGTCGCGCTGCACGCCCTCGCGGCTGATCGAGCCGCCGCGCACGTCGCTGACGGCGATCTTGTCGATCTCATCGAGGAAAACGATCCCGTTCGCCTCAGCGTCGGCGAGGGCGACGCGCGCGACATCATCCTGGTCGAGGCGCTTGTCCTGCTCCTCCTCGATCAGCCGCGTGGCGGCATCGATGACCTTCAATTTGCGGCGCTTCTTCGGCGGCCCGCCCATGGCCTTGCCGAGCATGTCGGACAGGTTGATCATGCTCATCTGCCCGGGCTGACCGGGAAGTTCGAACGTCATGCCGGGTGTGTCGGCCACCTCGATCTCGACTTCGCTCTCGTCGAGATGCCCTTCGCGAATGCGCTGGCGGAAACTCTGGCGCGTCGCCTCGCTTGCACCCTTGCCGGTCAATGCATCGAGCAATCGTTCCATCGCGGCTTCTTCGGCGGCGGCGCGCACCGCTTCGCGGCGCCGCTCCTTTTCGAGCCGCACGGCTTCCTCGACGAGATCGCGCGCGATCTGCTCGACATCGCGGCCGACATAGCCAACCTCGGTGAACTTCGTCGCCTCGACCTTGATGAAGGGGGCGTCGGCGAGCTTGGCGAGGCGGCGCGAAATCTCGGTCTTGCCGCAGCCGGTGGGTCCGATCATCAGGATATTCTTGGGGCTGACCTCGTCGCGCAGGTCAGGCGCGAGCTGCTGACGGCGCCAGCGATTGCGCAGCGCGACCGCGACCGCGCGCTTGGCGGCATCCTGGCCGATGATATGCGTGTCCAATGCGGCGACGATCGCCTTCGGCGTCAATTCCTTGTTCATGTTCGCTTATGCCTGGATTTCGATGATTTCCTGGGTGAACTGGTCGTTGGTATAGACGCAGATATCGGCTGCGACTTCCATCGCCTTTCGGGCCAGGATTTCGGGATCTTTTTCATAGTCGGCAAGCGCGCGGGCGGCCGAGAGCGCAAAATTGCCGCCCGATCCGATTGCCGCGATGCCGCCCTTGGGTTCGAGCACGTCGCCATTGCCGGTGATCACCAGCGTCACTTCCTTGTCGGCGACGATCATCATCGCCTCGAGGTTGCGCAGATATTTGTCGGTGCGCCAGTCCTTCGCGAGTTCGACCGCGGCGCGAAGCAATTGCCCGTTATGGCGCTCAAGCTTGGCCTCCAATCGTTCGAACAGCGTGAAGGCGTCGGCGGTGGCCCCGGCAAAGCCGCCGATGACGCTGCCGTCGTGAAGGCGGCGCACCTTTCTCGCATTGGGCTTCATTACCGTCTGGCCCATCGACACCTGGCCATCGCCGATGATGACGACCTTGTCAGCCGTGCGGGCGGAAAGAATGGTGGTTCCGTGCCAGGGCGCGGCACGGTGCGCGGTCGGTTCGCTCATGGCCCGCGATATGGGAGATGCGCAGCGGGGCCGCAAGGGGAGGGGAATGCCGGCCTTGCCATCGCGCCGACTTTTCCCCACATCACGCGCCATGAACGCTCCCAATCCGCCGCTCCGCGCCGCCGTCGTACCCGTCACGGCCTTTCAGCAGAATTGCACCCTGCTTTGGTGCACCGAGACAAACAAGGCGGCCTTCGTCGACCCGGGCGGCGACCTCGACAAGCTCAAGGATGCGGTGCGCCAGACAGGCGTCGAGATCGAGAAGATCCTCATCACCCATGGCCACATGGACCATTGCGGGCAGGCGGGCGTGCTCGCAAGGGAACTCGGCGTACCGGTCGAGGGGCCGCACGAGGACGACCGCTTCTGGATCGAGCGGCTGGGCGAAGACGGCGCGCGCTTCGGCATGTCGGGCGAGCCGTTCGAGCCTGACCGCTGGCTCGTCGATGGCGATAGCGTGACCGTCGGCAATCTGACGATCGACGTGATTCACACCCCGGGACATACGCCGGGGCACGTCGTCTTCCATCATCGCCCCTCAAAGCTCGCGATCGTCGGCGACGTCCTCTTTCAGGGCTCGATCGGCCGCACCGATTTCCCGCGCGGCGACCACCGGCAGTTGATCGATTCGATCACGCAAAAGCTCTGGCCGCTCGGCGACGACACGGTTTTCCTGCCCGGACACGGTCCGCACAGCAATTTTGCGCAGGAACGGCGAACGAATCCCTTCGTGGGCGATGCGGCGCTGAGCTAGCTCAGTCGGGCGCGACCGTTTCGGTTTCTGCAACCTCGGTCGCCATGATCGTGGTCGGGGTCATATAGACCGCGACGAGCGCCGTGATCGCGAGCCCGAGCTGGGTGAGCATGGTGATGATCGCCCCCGCCATGCGGCCCCACATCATGCCGTCCATCCCGAGGGCGTGAAGAATGCGTCCAACGAGGTAGAGCGCGCCCGTGGCCCAGAGCCAGATCGACGAGCCGAGCCCGAGCTCAACGAGAATCAGGAGGATCAGCACGAAGGCGGTATTTTCGATATAATTGCTGTGCGCGCGCATCCGGCGGATCACCGCCTCGTTGCCGCCGTCGCCCACGAAGATATTCTCCTTCGCGCGCATCCGTCCGACACGCATCGCGAGCCAGATGTTGAGCAGCGCCGCCCCCGCGGCGATCGTCAGGCTGATCGGCAACATCGTCATCGGCATTCCCCTCCTCTGAATCTTGCGTATGATGTGGCATTGTCGCGCTTCGCGGGCAAGCATTCCTGAGGGCTTGCCTTTGCGGGCAAAAACGCTATAGCCGCGCCCGATCCGGCACCCGACACCATCAGGCGTTGAGGCACCTTCCGGCGGAAGATTTTCCTGTCCTTTCTGGAGCGGGAACAGCCTTCGGCACGGCGGGCGGGCCAGTCGTTTCCGGCAACGGGACCGACAAATCCGGGTTTGCCGATTCGTACCGAACAGTTTGAGATTACAGGATATATCATGGCCGTCCCCAAGCGAAAAACATCGCCCTCGAAGCGCGGCATGCGTCGCAGCCACGACAGCCTGAAGGTCGAAGCCTTCCAGGAATGCCCGAACTGCGGCGAGCTGAAGCGTCCGCACAACCTCTGCAACGCCTGTGGCCATTATAACGGCCGCGAAGTGGTGGCCGGCGCTTAAGCCAAGCCGGAGACTGTCCCGATGAGCCTGACACCGCGAATCGCGATTGATGCGATGGGCGGTGACGTCGGCGTCCGCGTCATGTGCGCGGGCGCGGCGATGGCGCGTCATCAGCACGACGGTCTCCGCTTCCTGCTGGTGGGCGACGAGACGCGGATCAAGGCTGCGCTTGAAAACCATCCCAATCTGCGGGCTGCCTCGGAGATCATCCACACCGACAAGGTCGTCTCGGGCGAGGACAAGCCGAGCCAGGCGCTGCGCAACGGTCGCGGCAGCTCGATGGGGCTCGCGATCGACGCGGTGAAGCGCGGCGACGCCGGGGGCGCGGTATCGGCAGGGAACACCGGTGCGCTGATGGCGATGGCGAAGCTTGCGCTGCGTACCATGCCGGGAATTGATCGGCCCGCCCTTGCCGCTTTGCTCCCATCGCTTGGCGACAATGACGTCGTGATGCTCGATCTTGGCGCCAATACCGAATGCGATGCGACGAACCTCGTCCAGTTCGCCGTCATGGGCGCCGCCTATGCGCGCACCGCCATGGGGCTCGAACGCCCGCGCGTCGCGCTCCTCAACATCGGGACCGAGGAGCTGAAGGGAACCGACGAGATTCGCGATGCGGCGGCCATGCTGCGCGGCGCTGAGCATCTGCCGATGGAATTCACCGGCTTCATCGAGGGCGACAAATTGTCGCGCGGCCATGTCGATGTCGTCGTTCATGACGGCTTTTCAGGCAATATCGCGCTGAAGACGATCGAGGGGACCGCGCGTTTCGTCACCGACCTCCTGCGCCGCGCCTTTACTTCCTCGGTGCGCTCGAAGATCGGCTTTCTCATCTCGCGCCCGGCGACCGAACTGCTGCGCCATCATCTCGATCCCAATAATCATAATGGCGCTGTGTTCCTCGGCCTCAACGGCGTCGTGCTCAAGAGCCACGGCAGCGCGGATGCGAAGGGCGTTGCCAATGCGGTGCATCTGTGCGCCGAACTCATCGAGAAGGACATCACGCGTCAAGTGACCGACGATCTGGCCAATTTCCGCGGGAGCGCTGCGGCATGACCCTTCGCGCTGTCCTCGCCGGCACCGGTTCGGCGCTGCCGCGCACGCGCGTCTCGAACGCCGAGCTTGCCGAGCGCGTCGACACCAGCGACGAATGGATCGTCGAACGCACCGGCATCCGCTTTCGCCATGTCGCCGAACCCGACGAGACAACCGCGACACTCGGCGCCGCCGCCGCAAGGGAAGCGCTCGCCGCCGCGGGGCTCGAGCCTTCGGACATAGGGCTGATCATCCTCGCAACTGCGACCCCCGACAATACTTTCCCGGCGAGCGCGACCAAGGTCCAGGCGCTGCTCGGCGCGCCCGACTGCATCGCCTTCGACGTCGCCGCTGTCTGCTCGGGCTTTCTCTACGCGCTCTCGGTCGCCGATTCGATGCTGCGCACGGGCGCGGCCAAGCACGCGCTCGTCATCGGCTCGGAAACCTTCAGCCGCATCCTCGACTGGGAGGATCGCACGACCTGCGTCCTGTTCGGCGACGGGGCGGGCGCCGTCGTGCTTTCGGCCGAGGATGTCGCCGACGATTGCGGCATTCTTGCAACGCGGCTCCACGCCGAAGGCCAATATTGCGACATGCTCTATGTCGACGGCGGGCCGTCGACGACGGGCACCGTCGGCCATGTGCGCATGCAGGGGCGCGAGGTGTTCCGCCACGCCGTCACCAATCTTGCAGCCGTGCTCGGCGAGGTTCTCGCCGACATCGGCCTTGCCGCGTCCGATGTCGACTGGGTGGTGCCGCACCAGGCCAACAAGCGGATCATCGACGCAACGGCAAAGAAGCTCGGCCTTCCCGCCGAGCGCGTCGTTCTTACCGTCGACCAGCACGCCAACACATCGGCGGCCTCGGTCCCCCTGGCGCTCGACCTTGCGGTACGCGACGGGCGGATCCGGCGCGGCGACCTTGTCGTTCTCGAGGCGATGGGCGGGGGGTTCACCTGGGGCGCCGCGGTCCTGCGGATCTGAACAGGCACCGTCCCACGCGCGCAAAAGCGTTCGTCGCTTCAACTTCTCCATCCATCCGTTTCAGTTTTGCGGATTTATTCGCTTTTGATACACTCGCGCCCGGGACTCGTGATGGGAGGGGGCCTTTCCGAGAACCGTCTTCGGCTATCGCCTCAGGAGGGGAAGGGATTAACATGGCTGCAGGAACGCTTACCCGTGCCGATATCGCGGCGCGGATCAATCAGATGGTCGGACTTTCACGTAATGAATCTGCGGCGATCGTCGAAAGTATCTTGTCGCACATGTCCGACGCGCTATCCGATGGCCAGAATGTGAAGATTTCCGGGTTCGGCACCTTCGTGCTGCGCGACAAGGCGCAGCGCATTGGCCGCAATCCCAAGACGGGCATCGAGGTGCCCATTCTCCCCCGCCGCGTGATGACCTTTCGCGCCAGCCAGGCGATGCGGGCCCGCGTCGCGGGCAGCTAGGCTGGGGATCGGCGATGCCCGATTTCGACGAGCGCGGCGCGAGCAGCAAGGCGGCGGGCGCAATGCTGTCGATCGGCGAACTCGCCGAGCGGATCGGTGTCCCGACCCATGTGCTGCGCTATTGGGAGACGCGCTTTCCCGAGCTTCGGCCGCTGCAACGTTCGGGCCGCCGCCGCTACTACCGCCCGGCGGACGTCGCACTCGCTGAACGCATCCATCATTTGCTCCACGTAAAGGGGTTCACCGTCGAGGGCGCGCGCAAGGCCTTGTCGGGCAAGGAGGGCCCCCAAAGTGCGGTGCCCGCGCCGCCGCTCGATACGGCCTCGCCGCCCGTCCCGAGCGCAGGAGGCGTGCCGCTCGCAGCGCTCATCGCGCTTCGCCAGCGCCTCGCCGCGGCGCTCGACGCCGCCTGAGCGTCAGTCGATCGCGGGCGAAAGCGCCGGGTCGAGGTCGCGCGGACGGATGAAGAGCGTGAAGCGGGCCGCGCCCGCGTCGAGGGCGTGCCAGTCGTCGATATCGAGTTCGAGCCGCGCCATCGCGCAGGTCGGCAGCTTTTCCTCGACTTCGGCGCGCAGCGCATCGCCTGCCGATTCCGGAACGAGCATCAGGATCAGATCCTCAAGCCCCGGATTATGCCCGACGATCAGGACATGGTCGGCATCGCCGCCGGTGTCGCGGATCACGTCCATCAACGTCGCCGCCGAGGCGAGATAGATGCGCCGGTCCCAGTGGGGTTCAAGGTCGGAGATCCCCGCGGCGGGCTGAAAAATGTCGAGCGTTTCGGTCACGCGCACCGCGGGCGAGGCGACGATGCGCTCGACGGGCAGGTTCTGCCGCTTCAGATACTGGCCGATCAGTTCGGCGCCGCGGCGGCCCCGCGCATTGATCGGACGGTCGAAATCGCGCTCGACGGGGGCGTCCCAGCCCGATTTGGCGTGGCGCAGGATCGTCAACGTCTTCAAAATCACTCCCCACCTGTCGGCACTGTCCCCGAATCGCTGCCTTGTGCCGCAAACTCAGGACGGTGGGAAGGCATATGCGCGGTCCCGCTGCGCGACATTGGCCGCGGCAACGCGGTTCACCGCCTCGTCGAGGGGCAGGCGGCGGATTGGTGTCCCCTCGGGAAAGGCCCGGAGGAGCCGCGAGGGGAAGGAGGGCGAGAGCATCACGAACTGCCCGAAATCGTCGGCGCGGCGGATGAGGCGGCCGAAGGCCTGCGCGATCCGGCCGCGGATCACCATATCGTCATAGGCGCTGCCCCCCTGCGCGGCGCGGCGCGCGGCATGGAGGATCGTCGGGCGCGGCCAGGGCACACCCTCCATGACGACGAGGCGCAGCGAATCGCCTGGAACGTCGACGCCGTCGCGCAATGCATCGGTGCCAAGGAGCGAGGCATGCGGGTCGGCGCGAAAAATGTCGACGAGCGTTCCGGTGTCCAGCGGGTCGACATGCTGGGCATAGAGCGGCAGCCCCGCGCGGGCGAGGCGGTCCGCGATGCGCGCATGGACGATGCGCAGTCGCCGGATCGCGCTGAACAGCCCGAGCGCCCCGCCGCCCGAGGCCTCGATGAGCCGGCTGTAGGCGCCCGCGAGCGCGGGAAGGTCGCCGCGCGCGATATCGGTGACGATCAGCACCTCGGACTGGCGCGCATAGTCAAAAGGGCTTGCGACGGCAAAATGGGCAACATTGCTCTCCATGTGACGCGCACCTGTGCGAATGTCGGCGTCACTCCAGCCTGCACCCCCATCATGTCCGCCGCGCAGCGTCGCCGATGTAACGAGCACGCCTTGCGCTGGGCGATAGACGATCTCGGCAACCGGGCGTGCCGGGTCGAGCCAATGGCGGTGCAGCCCGCAATCATATTCGCGCCCATCGAAGCGATCGACCGCAAGCCAGTCGACAAAATCGGGGTGCGCGGGCCCGCCGACGCGGCCGAGCAGCGACAGCCACGCGCCGAGCGTGTCGATCCGCGTGCCAAGGCTCGCGCGCGCGCCGTCGACGCGCGCCCGCGCCTGGCCGTCGAGCCAGTCGGGCGGATCCTCGATGAGCGCGTCGAGCCGCTTGCCGAGGGCGAGGAGAGGCCGCAGCAGCGCTTCGATCGCGTCGCTCGCGCCCGCAGCGGCGCTCACCAGCGCGGCGTCAGGGTCGGCAAGTTCGGTCTCGAGGCCATAGCCGCTATCGGCGCCCTTCGCCTCGATGCTGCGCGCATAGACCTGCGCGCGAACCGCGGCGAGCAGCCGCTCGATCGCGCCCCAGGGATCATTCTCGGCAAGCCGCGAAAGCCAGCCGTCGCCGGGCAGTTCGGCGGCGGCCGTTATCGCCATCTGGATCGCCTCTTCGCCCGCCTCGTCATAGCTTGCGACGTCGGCGAGCCGCGCGGCAAGCCCGCGCCGCCGCCCGCGCGACTTGCCCTCGGGGCCGAGGATCCAGCGGCGGATCTCGATCGCTTCCTGGCCGGTGAGCGCTGCGGCAAACATCGAATCGGCCGCGTCCCAGAGATGATGACCCTCGTCGAAGATCAGCCGGCTCGCAGGAGCACCGCCGTCACGCGGTCGCGCCGCCTGCACCATCGTGAGCGCATGGTTGGCGATGATGATATCGGCCTGCGTCGCTGCGCGCGCCGAGCGTTCGATGAAGCATTTCCTGAAATGCGGGCACCCTGCATAAATGCACTCGCCGCGCCGGTCGGTGAGCGCGGCGGTGCCGTTGCGGCGAAACAGCGCGGGGAGCCAGCCGGGAAGGTCGCCGCCGATCATGTCGCCATCGCGCGTATAGGCGGCCCAGCGCGCGACAAGCTGCGCAAGGATCGCAGCGCGGCCTGAAAAACCGCCCTGGAGCGCATCCTCGAGGTTCAAAAGGCAAAGATAATTTTCGCGTCCCTTGCGCACCACGACCTTTTCGCGGTGGGTCGCGGGATCGCGATAGAGTTTTTCGGTCTCGCGCGCCAATTGGCGCTGGAGCGCCTTGGTGAAGGTCGAGATGCAGATCGCGCCCGCCGAGGCGTCGATCCATTGTTTTGCTGGCGCGAGATAGCCGAGCGTCTTGCCGATTCCCGTGCCCGCCTCGGCCACCAGCATGTGCGGCGCGTCCTTGCGTTCGCGCGGCGCAAAGATCGCGGCGACCGCGCGGGCATAATCCTGCTGGCCCGAACGGCGCTCGGCGCCATCTCCGGTCAGCCGGTCGAGCCCCGCCGCGACGTCGGCGGGGTCGAGGCGAACCTGACGCGGAGCGGCGCGCGGCGGCGCTTCTTCCCATTCTGGGAGGCGCGCGAACAGCCAGCGATCGCTCTGTTCGGGCGCGCTGAGCCGCGGCTGGAGCAGCGGCGCGAACGGCCAGCGCTGCCGTGCAAGAGCGGCAAGGCTATGCCACGCGCCTTCGCGCTCGGGCCAGTCCGGGTCATCGATGCTCTCCAGCATCTCAGCGGCGGCCCACGGCAGGAAGCCTGCTATGTCGGCTTCGGCTTTGGGCGGCGATAGCCCAAGCGCCGCGGCAAGGCCTGCCGGCGTCGGGACCGCGAAGCGCGCGGGATAGAGAAAGGCGAAGAGTTCAAGCAGATCGAGGCCCGAAAGCTCGGGATAGCCCAACCGGTCGCCGGTGAGCGGCGCACCGAGAAGGAGGTGCGGGGTCGCTGCGACCGCCGCAATCGCTTCGCCGCGCCCGACCCGCTGTACGCGTCCGGCAGCGTCGGCGATCCAGATGCCGACATGGCTTGCGTGGATCGCGGGGAGGGGAAGGGGAGGCGGCGCCATCGCCCCACGCTAGGGACAAAAGGCGAACGCGGCAAGTCGCCCGGCCGCCGGCCTCGACCAGGCCCCGTATCAGATTTTGCCCGCGGCCGGGTGGAGCGGTCGACGTGTCAGCTCAGACCGCGGCGCCCGAAGCCCGCTGGCCGCTGGCTGTGGAATATCCGCGCGGGCTCGATCATCGCGGCGCTACGCGCCTGCTGGAGCGCGCGGTAGAGCGGACCGTGCGCGAGCTCATAGGGAAAGCGTACCCCCATGCGGTCGATTTCGCTCCACATGACAACGGCATAGACGGTTTGTCCGCCATAATGGATTTCGCAGCGCGAGCGCGCCGGCAGGCTCGCCCCGTTGATCCGCGCTCCCCCTTCGGAAAGGTCGCTGATCCGCGCCTCCACGCGGTTGAGCACCCCGTCGATGATGACGTCGAGGTCGAGCGATGTGCGCTTGTGATGGCGCGGTGCGCGGAGAAAGGAGCTGGTCATGGGAGCGTCTTACCCCGACATGGTAAATTTCGGGTAACCATGAAGCGCGGGCGCCGGACCGCCCGCGCCGCTGGGGCCAGGCCCCCCACCGCGCGCCCAAAGCTCGCGCTCCCTTCGCGCGAGCGAAAGCTCTGCCGCTGTGCCGCACGCGTCTCCCGCCGCTTGCGGCTCCGCGTTGGATTGCCTTTGCTACCGCGCCCGTTGCCGCTCGTCCGCCATGGCAGGCACTCCCTCAGATCCCGTTCGGGCGCGCTCTTGCTTCCTCTCCCGGCTTCTTTCCATTGCGCAATCTTGCCGCTATGGGCGCTGCCATGACTGACCTGCACCTTCATCCTTCGCTGCGCGAAGCTGCGCTAACCTCCAAGGCCTGGCCGTTCGAGGAAGCGCGAAAGCTGGTCAAACGCTACCCCGAAGGAAAGCCAGGCGGCGAAGCCGTGCTCTTCGAAACGGGCTATGGCCCGTCGGGACTGCCGCATATCGGGACCTTCAACGAAGTGCTGCGCACGACGATGGTGCGCCGTGCCTATGAGACGCTGACCGCCAACGAAGCCGGCGTGCCGGCGCCGACGCGGCTCGTCGCCTTCAGCGACGATATGGACGGGCTGCGCAAGGTGCCCGACAATGTGCCGAACGGCGACATGCTGCGCGAACATCTCGGCAAGCCGCTCACCGCGATCCCCGACCCCTTCGGCAAATATGAAAGCTTCGCGCATCACAACAATGCGATGCTGCGCGAATTTCTCGACCGGTTCGGCTTTGACTATGAATTTGTGAGCTCGACCGAACGCTACAAGTCAGGCGCCTTCGACGAGGCGCTCAAAAATGTCCTGCGGCACAATCAGGACATTCTCGACATCATGTTGCCGACGCTGCGCGCCGAACGCGCCGCGACCTATTCGCCGATCCTCCCGGTGAGCCCCAGGTCGGGCATCGTGCTCCAGGTGCCGGTCACGGTCGTCGACGCCGATGCGGGGCTCGTCTCATTCGAGGACGAAGGCGAGACGATCACGCACAATATCCTCTCGGGCGGCGCGAAGCTCCAGTGGAAGGTTGATTGGGCGATGCGCTGGGTGGCACTGGGCGTCGACTATGAAATGTACGGCAAGGACCTCACCGACAGCGGCGTCCAGTCTGGCAAGATTGCGCGCGCGCTCGGGGGCCGCAAGCCCGAGGGGCTGATCTACGAGATGTTCCTCGATGACAAGGGTGAGAAGATCTCGAAGTCGAAGGGCAATGGTCTCAGCCTCGAGCAATGGCTTGCCTACGGCAGCGAGGAAAGCCTTGCCTTCTTTGCCTATCGCGAACCCAAGGCGGCCAAGCAGCTCCATATCGGGGTGATCCCGAAGGCGGTCGACGAATATCTGCAAATGCGCGGTAACTATCCCTCGCAAGAACCTGATAAGCGGCTTGGAAATCCAGCCCATCACGTTCATGCCGCGCGCGGCGAGGATGTGCCTGCAACCCAATTGCCGGTGACCTTCGGCCTGCTTCTCAATCTCGTCGGCGTCATGGGCGCCGATGCGTCCAAGGAGCAGATCTGGCGCTATCTTGGCCAATATGTCGAAGGCGCAGATGCATCGCGCTATCCCGAGCTCGACGGGCTGATCGACAATGCGATGGCATACAACCGCGACTTTGTTGCCCCGACCCTCCAGCGCCGCAAGCCTGAGGGCGGCGAAAGCGCGGCGCTGCGTGCGCTCGACGAGAGGCTCGCCGAGCTTCCTGCCGACGCATCGGCGGACGACATCCAGAACATCGTCTATGAGATTGGCAAGAACGAAGCCTATGGCTTTGAAAATCTGCGTGATTGGTTCAAGGCGCTCTACGAGACGCTGCTCGGATCGAGCGCTGGGCCGCGCATGGGCAGTTTCATCGCGCTCTTCGGTATCGCCAACACACGGCGCCTGATCGCCGAGGCGCTGGCATGAGGCTTGCGGCCGCTTGCGCCCAGGCAAAGCCGCGGTTCGAACCCGCCCGGCGCCTTGCCGGCGGCGTTCCTGCGGCGCCCGGTCCGGACGGGATGATAAGGCGGTGATGATCGACATTTTCACGACCGGCGGGACGATCGACAAAGTCTATTTCGACGCGCTCAGCGAGTTTCAGATCGGCCCCGCGGCAATCCCCGACATGCTGCGCGAGAATAATGTCCATGTTCCGCACCGCGTCACCCAGCTGATGCGCAAGGACAGCCTCGACCTCACCGATGCCGATCGCGAGACGATCCGCGCTGCGGTGGCGGGCAGCGATGCCTCGCGTATCCTCGTCACCCACGGCACCGACACGATGGTCGTCACCGGCCGCGTGCTCGCAGGGGTGCGGGACAAGACGATCGTGATGACCGGTGCGATGCAGCCGGCGTCGGTACGCGCGAGCGATGCCGAGTTCAATGTCGGCTTCGCGCTTGCCGCCGTGCAGACCCTGCCGCCGGGCGTCTATATCGCGATGAACGGGATGATCTTCGATCCTGCGACGACGGTGAAGGACCGGGCAGGCGCGCGCTTCGTCGCCGAATAGCCCTCAACCAAGCGCAGTCACCTCGCGCAGGACCGCGCGATAATCGGGCGCGATCGTCATCGCTTCATGTTTTCCCGCGCGGCCGAGCGCGGCATGGACCTCGGGCAGGCGGTAGCAGGGAACGCCCATGAACAGGTGATGCTCGGCGTGATAATTGACCCAATAGGGCGCGACCGTCGCCCGCGCGATCCAGCCCGCATGCGTGGTGCGCGCATGGGTGAAGGGGTCATCGCTCCCCGTCGTTGTGCAGGCGTGCTCGGCGATGTTGCGAATCCGAAGATAAAGCTGGAAGGTCGTCGCCAGCGCCGCGAGCCACAGCAGATAGGGCGTCCAGCCATAAAGGAGGAGCGAGGCGCCCAGGAGAACGGCCTGTACAAGGAGGAAGCGGCCGACCGCGCGGGTCACCGCGATCGCACCTGCGACATCCGCGGTCGGTGACGTCATGCCGTCGTCCGACTGCTTGTTGAACGGCGTGCCCGCGCGCGTGCCGGCCTGGCGCCTCGCCGGCTGCTCGCCGCGCAGCATCGCCTTGAGGCCGATTATCGCATAGCCAAATTGCGCCGCGCGCTGCTTGAAAAATGTCTGCCCGGTGAGATCGCGCAGGATCTTGCGCGCAAGGCTCGCGCGGGTGGTAGGGAAGGGCTTTGAGAGCGAAAGGTCGGGGTCTTCTGCCTGCTGCGTATATTTGTGATGCTGCAGATGATAGGTGCGATAGGCGATGAGGTCCGACCCGACCGCGGCGCCGGTGAGCCACTGGCCGAGGAAATTATTGACCTTGCGGCTGGGATGAAGCGCGCCGTGCGCGGCGTCGTGCATCAGGATCGCATGGCCGAGCTGGCGGCCTCCGACGAGGAAGATCGCGAGCAGCCACGCGGCGGGATGGCCCGACCAGGTTGCAAGACCCACCGCCGCGATGCTGACGATCCAGGCGTGCGCGACGAGCCAGACGCCCCGCCAGCGCGAGGCGCGGGTCACCGCGGCCCATTCTTCGCGGTCGAAGAAGCGGTCGGGCGGCAAGAGGCGGACGGCAGCCATGAGCTTTGCTATACCAAGCCGGAGAAGCGAAACCAAACCTCTCCCAATTTGGATCAACAAGGCAGGCATTTTCCCTTTCGGAATAAGGATTTGGAAACCCCTTTCTGACACTGCTGCGACGGGTTCGAACCAGCAGGATAAAGAGGATTTGGCGTCAAAGCGCTCCATAGTGCGACCGCTTGCCCTTACGGCATCGCCGGACGAATCGCTGCTCGACTCGCCTGGCTTCGTCGCCCGGCTGAGCCGCGTCGGACAGCTTTGGCACTATGTGTTCATCGCGCGGGCGCTCGCGCTTTTCGCCTTCGCATTCTTTCCTGGCGTCGAGGGCTTCCTCCATTCCTCCGCGCAATGGCTCGCGATGGGGGTGGGCCTCGCCTGTGATCTCGTCCTCACCATCATTGGCCAGATGTCGCGCCAGCGGCGCAGCCTTTCGCCGCGCCGGCTGCGCGCCGCGACGGCGTTCGCGATGACGCTCATCGCGCTCGGGACCCTCCTGACATCGGCGGCGATGTTCGCCGCGACCGCCATTCCGGACGGGAGCTTCTATTTCGACGCCTTTACCGCGATCCTCTTCGGCGCGATCCTCGTTGCCGCCTCAGCGTCCGCCATCGCCCGGCCGGCCTTTTTCACCTTCGCCGGCGCCGCCGCCTTCGGGGGTGCGATCGGCGTTGCATCCTGGCCGTTCGCGGTCGCGGGCATGGTATTTCTGGGGCTTTTGATCGTGATGGTGCGCGAGGACATGCGCCATCAGCGCCGCGCGAAGCGCGCCGAGCGTCTCGCGGTCAGCGAGCAGCAGCGCGCGATGAACCTCGTGCGCGATTTCGAGCGGGCGGGGCGCGGCTGGTTCTGGGAGACCGACCGCTATGGCCAGCTTGTCTATATTTCGCCGACGATCGCGGCAAAGCTCGGCCGGCCGCTCGGCGAGCTTCTCGGCCGGCCGTTTACCGACATCATCCGCAAGCGGATTGGCAATGACGAGAGCGAGGAGCGCGCGCTCGGCTTCAGCCTCTCATCGCGCACCCCCTTTAACGATCTCACCGTCCAGGCGGCGGTGCCGGGCGAGGAGCGTTGGTGGTCCATCTCGGGGCATCCCATCTCGAACGAATTTGGTCATTTCTTCGGCTTTCGCGGGAGCGGTACCGATCTCACCGAGAAGAAGCGTTCGGAGCGCGAGATAAACCAGCTCGCGCGCTACGACACGCTGACGGGCCTTGCGAACAGGCTCCACATCACCGAACTGCTCGAGCGCGCGCTCAAGAACCATATGGGCCAGGCGCAACCCTGCGCGCTGCTGCTGCTCGACCTCGACCGCTTCAAGGCGGTCAACGATACGCTCGGCCATCCGGTGGGCGACCAGCTTCTGCAGCAGGCGGCGGGACGGCTCACCCAGATCATCGGCGACAAGGGACAGGTGGGCCGGCTCGGCGGCGACGAGTTCCAGATCGTGCTTCCGCAGATCAACCAGCCGGAGAAGCTTGCCAGCATTGCCAACGCAATCATCCTCAGCCTTGCAAAGCCCTTTGCCATTGAGGGCGAACAGGTGCGGATCGGCTCTTCGGTGGGCATTGCGGTCGCAGACGGCGAGGCGGTGAGCGCGGCGGCGCTCGTGCGCAACGCAGACCTTGCCCTTTATGCCGCAAAGGATGCGGGGCGCGGCGTGTATCGCTTCTATGCCGACGCGATGCACAACCAGGCGAGCGAGCGCAAGGCGATCGAGGATGCGCTGCGTGAGGCGCTCGCCAAGGAAGAACTTAAACTTCTTTATCAGCCGATCGTCGATATCGCGCACGAGCGGATCACCGGTTTTGAAGCGCTCATTCGCTGGCAGCGCGGCGACGGCGAAGCCGTCAGTCCTTCCAAATTCATTCCCATTGCCGAAGAATCGAACCTGATCGTGCCGATCGGTGAATGGATTATTCGCACCGCCTGCGACACGATCGCGCAGATCGGTCCAGGCTACCGCGTCGCGGTCAATGTCTCGCCGCGCCAGTTTGCCAACGACCGTCTGCCCGCCACGATCATGAGCGCTCTGTCCGCATCAGGCATCGCTCCGGCCCAGCTGGAGCTTGAGATCACCGAAGGGGTGTTTCTCGATGAGAGCCCTGAAAATCTGGAGATGTTCCAACGCCTGAAGCGCACCGGAGTCCGGCTTGCCCTCGATGATTTCGGGACCGGCTATTCGGCGCTTGGCTATCTGAAGAAGGCGCCCTTCGACAAGATCAAGATCGACCAGAGTTTCGTTCTTGGCGCCGCCGACAAGAACAGCATGAATGCCGCGATCATCTCCTCGATCGTCGGGCTCGCGTCGGCGCTGCGCATGGAAACGACGGCCGAAGGGGTCGAAACGCACGATGATCTTGCGCTCGTTCGCCGGCTGGGTTGCAGCCATGTCCAGGGCTATATCTACGGCAAGCCGATGGACCGGGACGAGATGCTGGCGCTGCTACGCGAGAGCGACGGGCAGGTCGTCGCGCAGGGCTATCAGAGCGCGCGTGCGCCGCGCCGCCACATCCTGCGCGCGATCAACGTGCTGAGCGGCGGATATCGTTACGAGGGAATCGTTCGCAACATCTCCTCGGGCGGGGCCTTGATCGAAGGATTGTGGAATGTGCCGCCGGGCACGGCGCTGACGCTCGAATTTGCGCCCGGTATGCGGCTTGACGCCGAAGCGCGGTGGTCGGACGACAATCGCGTCGGCGTACGCTTTGCCGACACGGTCGAGATCGAGGCCTTGATCGGACTTGCAGGGCAGGCCAAATCCTCCGCCCCGCGACCGCGCGCCTACCGCGCCGCCTGACATCATGAAAAGAAGGGCCGGCAGAACCGGCCCTTCAGTTGTCATTCCGGTAACCGAAAGGAAAATTACCAGAAGAAATCGTAAATCACGTCGACCACGCGGCCTGAATAGATGTCGACGAGCAGCGCATCGTCATAATAGCGGACCCAGCGGTAATTGCCGTAGGCCGGCGGCAGACGATAATACCAGGGATCGTTGATCCAGTAGCGCTGGCTGTAGAAGAGTGAGCCCAGCGTGAAGCCGACGCTGAAGCGCGTATAGCGGTGATCGCGATAGGGCGAATAATAGCGCGGAAGCCGGTAATAATGGCGGTTCGCATTGCGGTAGCTGCGCCAGTCGTAGCGGCGATCATGGCGCCAGTCGCGGCTCCAGCTGCGCCGGTTGTCGTTGTAGCGGCGGTCGTTGCGAACGTTGCGGCGCGTGTCGCGATCATAGCGGCGGTTGTCGTTGCGGCTCGCGCGCCGGTCTACCTGTGTGTTGCGATTGCGGTCCCACTGCCGATCGGGACGGCCGTCCCGGTTGCGGTCATAATTGCCAGCGCGGCGCTGGGTCTGCTGGGCGCGCTGCTGCTCGCGCCAGCGATTGTCGCGCTGCGCGCGCTGCGCCTGTTGATGCTGCGCCCGCTGACGCTGCACTTGCGCTCGCTGCCGTTCGGCCTGTCGCGGCGCGCGTTCGCGCTGCGCCTGCGGACGCTGTCGTTCGGCTTGCCGCGGCGCACGTTCGCGCTGCGCCTGCGGGCGTTGCCGCTCTGCCTGTCGCGGCGCACGTTCGCGCTGGACCCGCGCTTCGCCGCCGCGGCGGCCCTGCGAGCCGCGATGGCCGCGCTCGCCGCCGCGCTGGGCGATCTGGACGCCAGCATTGTCGGGCCGTGCAAAAGCGGGACCCAGCGGGGTCAGGATCGTTGCTGCCATCAGCAACCCTCCGAACATCTTCTTCATGTCGTGTCTCCAATCCGTGTCCCGCATACTGAAGGCGCCAGCCGGGATGATGGAGCGATTCCTACGCGCTGCAAGATGAGTCGGTTCTGACCGGGGCGTTGTCTGGGGTTCAGCTTCCGCGCGGGGGGCGCATCGCCGGGACGGCGCGCGCTGCGTCCTCAGGGCGAATGCCGGGGGGCGGAGCGGCGGCGAGGCGCTCTTCGCCGCGCATCACCCGCCCAGCGAGACGGATCGCGGAGCGGATACGCGGATAGGTCCCGCAGCGGCAGATATTGGTCATCGCGGCGTCGATTTCAGCATCGCTCGGGTTGCTGTTGCCGCGCAGCAGCGCGGCCGCGGCCATGATCATCCCCGACTGGCAGAAGCCGCACTGCGGCACCTGTTCGGCGACCCATGCCTGCTGCACAGGGTGCGAGCGATCGCGCGAGAGGCCTTCGATCGTCGTCACGAATCGCCCCTCGCATTCGGCGATGGTGACGAGGCAGCTGCGGATGGCCTCGCCGTCGATGTCGACTGTGCACGCGCCGCAATCGCCCGTACCGCAGCCATATTTGGTTCCGGTGAGGTTCGATGCGTCGCGCAGCGCCCAGAGCAGCGGCGTTTCAGGGTCCATCCGATATTCGACCGGCCGGTCGTTCACCGAGAATTTCGTCATGCGGAACTGATGGACCGCTTTTGCAGATTAGTCACGCCAGCTCGTGTCGATCTTGTCGACCTTGCGCACCATGGCGTCGAACTCGGCCCTGCCCGCGCCGCCCGGGATCTGCGCCATGTATAGGTCGCGCTGGTGGACCTTGATCACATCGTCGCTGACGAGGATCGGCTTGCCCATGCTCATCGTCGCCAGCTGGATCTCGCACGCCCGCTGGAGCGCCCAATATTTGATGAAGGCCTCGGGAAGCGTCCGGCCCATGACGACAGGACCATGATTGCGGAGCATCAGGATGCGCTTGTCGCCGAGATTGCGGATCAGCCGCTCGCCTTCCTCCTCGCGCACGGTGATGCCTTCAAAATCATGATAGGCGAGCTGGCCCATATAGTTGCAGGCGTAAAAGTTGGTGGGCTGGAGCCCGCCTTCGAGCCCGCAGACCGCCATTGTCGCCGTTGTATGGGTGTGGATGATTGCGTGCGCGTCGGGCAGTTCGCGGTGGAACAGGCTGTGCTGCACGAATCCTGCCTTGTTGACGTGCCAGGGATTGTCGGCGTCGACCTTGTTGCCGTCAATGTCGATCTTGATCAGGCTCGAGGCAGTGACCTCGCTGAAATGCATGCCATAGGGATTGATGAGATAGCTGCCCTCCTCGTCGGGCACCTTCACCGTAATATGGTTGAAGATCATCTCGTCCCAGCCCATCATCGCGAAAATGCGGTAGCAGGCGGCGAGTTCCTGCCGTGCGGTCCATTCGGCTTCGCTATATTTGCTGTTGCGCTTGAGCTGGGTCGCCATCGGCTGATCCTCTTCCTATCGGTTTCGTCCTGCTACCTATGCCACAGAGGGCAGGGGTGAAACAATCCCGCGCGCGGTGTTGCGCGGGAAGCCTGTCGGGAAACGGGGTGGCATGTGACACTGGAAAGCCGATGTTTGGCCCTGCGAAGCTGGAAGCTGGGAAGGGCAGGGATATGCCTGAGCGTCACGGCTGTCCCGACCCCACGCTCGCTCGCTCGGGGGATCTGGCTCTGATCCTCGCCGTGCCTCGCCAAAGGAAGCAGGATATCGATGACCTGCCAAAGGCTCGCCGGCTGAGCGCGGGAAAGGGGGGGAACTCGCGTGAGGCTGCTAATCGGTTCGCGTCACCCAAGCTACTCGAACCTATAATCGCCCCCTCGGGTAAGATGGCGAAGGTAAAACGCGATCGGCCCTGCGCCCTGTCGCGCGGGGGCTTGCATTTCGGCGCGAATCTCTTTAGTTGGCGCTCTATCGGAACGTCGCGCTTTCGCGGCGCTCTTTTTATTGCCCGAATATCGGCGACCTATGGCGAACCGGAAAAGTGACCGGGGACAAAGGCCGTTTGACGAACAGGAGACGACACGGCGTATGCAGATCATCGTTCGCGACAATAATGTCGACCAGGCCCTTCGCGCGCTCAAGAAGAAGCTGCAGCGTGAGGGCGTGTATCGCGAAATGAAGCTGCGCCGTCACTACGAAAAGCCCAGCGAAAAGCGTGCCCGCGAGCGCGCCGCTGCTGTCCGCCGCGCCCGCAAGATGGAGCGCAAGCGGATGGAGCGCGACGGTATCAAGTAACCGTCCTTCCCGTTCGGGATCCTGATCGTGAAAAGGGCGCTGCGGCAACGCGGCGCCCTTTTTCACGCGCGCAGACGAATAGCGGCGAGATGGAATTGGGAGGAGCCTCTCCTGTACGTCCCCGAACGGCGCACTCGGGATTGCGCCCCGCCAGACACCAGGAAGATGTCAGCGCTGCGCCTCCTCTTGCAGCCATCGCCGAAAGAGGCGCGCAGCGGGGGTGCGCGTCTCGGCCGCCTCGACAAGGAAGAAGCTGCGCGCCGAGCGTAACCGGTAGCCGGCCAGCGCCTCCAGCCGGCCCTCGTCCAGCAGCCCCGATATCAGCGGCTCGATCCCGATCGCGACGCCGGCGCCGCTCAAGGTCCGCTCGTACAAGAGCAGCGAGTCGACATCGCGCGGCGCAGCCTTCGCTTCGTCGAGACCGCTCGCGCGCAGCCACTCCTGCCAGAACTCGGGTCGATGATCGGGCCCGAGGAGCGGGTGAGCGAGCAAATCAGCGGGACATGTGATGCGGCGCGAATGGGCCGCGCTCCAGACCGGCACCAGGTGGATCGGAAGCAAGGGCTCGATCGCCATCTCGGAGTCGAGCGCCAGGCGGATCGCAAAATCAAACTGGCCTGCATCGAGCCGCTCGAAGGCAATCGAGGTTCTGACGTCGATCTCGATGCCGGGGTGGCGCGCGCTGAAGGCCGAAAGACGCGGTATGAGCCAGCGCGCCGCGAAGGCCGCGATCGTCGTCACGCGCACGATCCGCGCGTCCTGCTGCAATTCGGCTGCCGCCGCGTGGAGCCGATCCAGGACGGCGAGCGCATGCCCAAGATAGGCCTCGCCGGCGCTCGTCAGCACCACGCCCCGGGGCACGCGCTCGAAGAGGCGGACCCCCAGCTGCTTTTCGAGCTGAGCGAGCCGGCGGGACAGGGCGGGGACTGACATGCCGGCGCTTGCGCTTGCGCCCGCAAGGCTGCCGAGGCGGGCGGTGGTGACAAAAGCCTGAAGGCTACGGGTGGAGGGAAGGCTCATGGGCCGCGAGGCTAACACCGCTACCGGCTTGCCGTAAATGAAAGGCAGCGGCGGGCTTTGCAATGGTGGCGGCTGCAAGTCAGTCTATCATGCGGCCTCGGCGAGCCGAGAAGGGCCGCCGATCACGAGGAAAAGCCCGATGACAAACGCCGCTCCGCCTTCAGCGCCCCCCGAGGATCTCTCCTTGGTGCCTAGCCCCGACCCGCACCCCCAGCCCGCGCTGGACACCCCCCACAGGGGCGTGATCGTGTCGGGCGAGAATGGGGAGGAGGGACATAAGGCCTTCTACATCCACATCGAGGCGAGGGCGGGGAAGGAAGAGGAGGTCGTGCGCATGCTCGAGGATATTTACGGCTGCGTGCTCGGGGAGCCTGCCACCGGACCCTGGTTCGCCGTCCGCTATGCGCCCGCCATATTCGGTATCTTCGAGGCGTTTCCGAGCATCGCTGGGCGTGACGCGCATGTGGCGGGCGGCGGCGGCGACATCTTCCGCGACAATCCCCGCATGAATGAAATTCTCGCGTATCCCGCCCGCGTCTACCGCCTCGACATTCTCCTCAATAAGGCCGAGATGGGCGTCTAGCCATCCCGCCCGGGCCCGAGGCGCTGCTCCTTGCCGATTCTCGCTGGACCGTCTGCCGTGCGTCCGCCTATAGGCGTGCGCGACATTTGCGCCCGCGGGCGCCAGCGAAGGATCAGCGACGATGAGTGTAACGACGGTTCCATTGCGCCCGGTGAGCAAGGGCGGGCTGTGGCTGCTGTGGATCGGCCTGGCGGCGCTGGCCGCGGTGGCGATTGCCTTCGCGGTCCGCGGCACCCCGCGCATCGGCTTTGAGGTCGTGAAGGAAGGAACGGGCGCCAGCCCGACCCAGTCCGACATCGTGCTCGTCAAATATCAGGGCAAGCTCGACGACGGAACGGTGTTCGACGCCAACGAACAGGCGCCGATGCAGGTCGCTCAGGTCGTTCCCGGTTTCTCCGAGGCGCTGACCCGGATGAAAAAGGGCGGCGAGTACAAGATCACCATCCCGCCTCAGCTCGGTTATGGCGACCGCGCCGTGGGACCGATCCCGGCAGGCAGCACGCTGCATTTCGATGTGACGCTCATCGACTTCCGTTCCGAGGCCGAGGTGCGCGCGATGCAGCAGATGATGCAGCAGCAGCAAATGATGCAGGGCGCACCGGGTGGACCCGGCGGCCCGCCCTCTGCCGCTCCGCAGCCCTGACCACGAGCGCCTCCCGGCGAAAGCCGGGACTGCCCCTGGTGCATCGCGAAAGTTCAAGCGCCGTCCCAGCCGCTGGGGCGGCGTTACGCTTTCTTGGCAATCCCCGTTCCGGCGTTGCGTTCAGCCTCGCGCTCGAGCGCGACCTTGATCATCGCGACAATCGGATCGGCGAGGAACAGCCCCATGATGCCGAGCAGCGCGCCGAACAGGATTTGCGCGGCGAGGACGAGCGCGGGGGCGAGGTCGACGGTCTGCTTGGCCACCATGGGGACGATCAGATAGCCGTCGACCGTCTGGACGACGAAATAGATGATAATGGCATAAAGGCCGGTGTCGGTCCCGGCCGAGAAGCCGACAAGGACAAGCAGAACGCCCGAGACGATCGCACCGATATTGGGAATGAAGGCGAGGAGCCCGGTGAGAAGCCCCATCAGCGCCGCCATCGGAATGCCGACCGCGAGGCAGGCAAGCCAGGTGCCAATGCCCTCGACGACCATGCCGAGGAGGCGCCCAGCCATCAGCCGCCGCAGCGTGAAGCCCATGCGCGCGGTGGTGATGTAGAAATTCTCGCGCGATTTCATCGGCAGCATCCACGCCACGCCGCGTTCGTAAAGGCGCGGCTCGATCGCAAGGAAAATGCCAAGAACGACGACCATGACGAGGCTGGTAAGCGCGCCGAGCACCGTGCCCACCGCGGCCGTCACGCGCCCGACCGTTCCGGCCAGATTGTCGGTGATCGTCTTGGTATCGAGCTGAAAATTGCCCATGCCGTGATCAGCTGCCCATGCCGCGATGCGCTCGATCTGCGCCATCACGACTTTCTGCAAGGTCGCCGCCTGGTCGGCGATCTGCGAGCCTGCGAACAAGACCGTCCAGGCGAGGAAGGCGACCAGCAGAAGGCAGATGATCAGGAGCCGCCAGCCGCGCGCGATGGGCAGCACCCGCCCGAGAAGTCTTGTTCCCCCATCGAGCATCGATGCAACGACAATGGCGGCGAAGATCAGCAGGATGGGCTGTATGAGGATGATCGACACGCCGATCAGGAGCGCGAGGCCCAGCCAGACGCTCGCCTTCAAGAGTTCGGTGCGAACGAGCTGGCTATGGATTTCGGTGGGGCCGGGGGCTTCATTGCCCGCCCTGGCCTGTGCTGCGGCGCGCTCTTTTTTCTCCGCCATCGCGTCACTCCCTGCTGGCGCTGCTGTCACGCGCAGGCCTGAGATCGGTTCCGGCGCGCCCGGACCGCAGTCCGCGCAGCCAGCTTAGCGGATTATACCATTCGGTCGTGCCGTCGGTCGAAAAGCTGATGATCTCGGCGCGCCCCGCGATGGCGTCGAAGGGGACGGGCCCTCCGAGCCCCTTGCGCTCGGCCGAGACGCGGCTGTCGGCGCTGCCGTCGCGATTGTCGCCCATCAGGAAGAGATGGCCCGCTGGCACCTTCACCGGGCCATAATCGTCGGTCGCATAGCCTGGGCCCATGTCGATCGTGTCGAAGGTTGCGCCGCCGGGCAGCGTTTCGCGCACGATCGGCAGCTCGAGCACTTCGCGCCCGCTCGCGTCGCGGGTGACGAAGCGGAACAGGCTGCTGTCCGGCCCTGGCAGATTGGGGTCGGCGGGAATGGTGAGCGCCGGCTCAACCCTGCGCTTGACGGGCTTGCCGTTGATGAAGAGCGCGCCGCTTCTGAGGGCGATCGTGTCGCCGGGCAGGCCGATCACGCGCTTGATATAATCGATGCGCGTGTCGGGATGCTCGAGCACGACAATGTCGCCGCGCTCGGGCAACTTGCCAAAGAGCCGGCCTTCGGTCTTGGGCGCAAGGTGGAAGCTCACCGAGGCATAGGACCAGCCATAGGGATATTTGCTCACGATCAGCCGGTCGCCGTTGCGCAGCGTTGGCATCATCGAATCCGAAGGAATATAGAAAGGTTTGGCGACGCAGCTGTGGATGCCGAGGACGAGCAGCAGGATGACCACGATATCGCGGATCAGCTTGCCCCAGCTTTCCTCCCCCTTGCTCTTCTTTTTCGCCATTATTCGTCCTTGATCGCTTCGATGATGACGAAGGCCTGCGCCCAGGGGTGATCGTCGGTCAATGTGAGATGGATATGCGCCTTGTGCCCCGCGGGCACCATCTGCGCGAGCCGTTCGGCGGCTCCCCCGGTGAGCGCGAGCGTCGGCGCCCCCGATGGCGCATTGACGACGCCGATGTCCTTCATGAACACCCCGCGCCTGAAGCCCGTACCGACGGCTTTTGAAAAGGCCTCCTTCGCCGCAAAGCGCTTGGCATAGGTACCGGCTCGCGTGAAGGGCCGCCGCGCTGCCTTGGCGCGCTCGACCTCGGTGAACACCCGCATTTCAAACCGCTCGCCGAAGCGGTCGAGCGAATTTTGAATCCGCTCGATATTGCAAAGGTCGGAGCCGAGACCGATGATCAAGGCCTGCCCTCCGGATCGCGGCGCGAGGCGGGGGAAGGGGCGGCAAGGATCGAGAGGACAGCCCGTGCCTTGCCGCGCTGCGCGGCAGGCCCAAGGCTTCGCCCGAGGTGCGCGGCGGAACCCGGCCCCCCCACGCTCACCCGCGCGCCTCGTCCATCAGCGCGCGCATCCGGCGCACCGCGTCTTCCAGTCCGGTGAAAATCGCCTCGCCGATCAGATAATGGCCGATGTTGAGCTCGGCGAGCTGCGGGATCGCAGCGACGGGCACGACATTCTCATAGGTAAGGCCATGCCCCGCGTGCGGTTCGATGCCATTCTTCCAGGCAAGCGCCGCAGCGTCAGCGAGCCGCCGGAGCTCGGCCGCGCGCGCCTCGCCTTCGCGATGCGCATAGCGGCCGGTGTGAAACTCGACGACGGGCGCCTTCAGACGCATCGCCGCCTCGATCTGGCGCGCATCGGGCTCGATGAAGAGGCTGACGCGGATGCCCGCGTCCGAAAGGCGCGCGACGATGGGTGCGAGATGATTGTGCTGCCCTGCGGCATCGAGCCCGCCCTCGGTCGTACGCTCCTCGCGCTTTTCCGGGACAATGCAGGCAGCGTGCGGCGCGTGGCGCAGCGCAATGGCGAGCATTTCCTCGGTCGCGGCCATTTCAAGATTGAGCGGCAGGTCGGTTGCCGCCTGTATGCGCGCCAGGTCGTCGTCGCGAATGTGGCGCCGGTCCTCGCGCAGATGCGCAGTGATCCCGTCGCCGCCGACCGCCGCGACTATCTCGGCGGCGCGCACGGGGTCGGGATGGTCGCCTCCGCGCGCGTTGCGGATTGTTGCAACATGGTCGATGTTGACGCCGAGGCGCAGCCGCTGGCCCGAGGGGAGGGGGGCGCTCATGCCGCTGCCCGGCTTCCCGGCTTCACCGCGGGCGATGCTGCGAGATGTTCGGGAAGCTCGCCCGGCGCATAGGTCGGGAAATTGATCGCGACGAGCGGATAGAAAGGTACGCCGAGGTCGACGCTGCCTGCGGAGCGGTCGACAAGAGCCGCCTCGGCGACGACCTCGCCGCCTGCGGCGCGCACCGCCTCCATCGCCTCGCGCGATGAAAGGCCCGTGGTCACGACATCTTCGACCATCAGCACCTTTGCGCCCTTCTCGATCGCAAAGCCGCGGCGCAGTTCAAAGGTGCCGGTCGGGCGCTCGACGAAGATCGCGGGCCTGCCGAGTGCGCGGCCCATTTCGTGCCCGATGATGACGCCGCCCATCGCCGGCGAGACCACCAGGTCGATCGCGTGCCTCAATTCGCGCGGCAGCTTTGCTGCAAGCGCGGAGGCGAGCCGGCCGGCGCGGTCGGTATCCATGAGGACGCGGGCGCACTGCAGATAATATTCGCTGTGGCGGCCCGAGGAGAGAAGGAAATGTCCGTGGAGGAGGGCGTCGGCAGCACGGAACTCGGCCAGGATTTCATCATCGGTCATTGGGAGGCTTGTCTTTTTCCTAGTCATCGCCCGCGCGGGCGACCGGGTTTTGGCGGCGCGGATTTGCCAGCCGCAAAATAGTGTTAGAGATGCTTGAGGCAAGCGGCAAGCGGGTCTATAGCGCCCGCGAGATTCAGCCTGCCCTGAGCCGTCGCGACCCGTGTCCGGCGGCTTGTTCGGATAGGCTGGGGCATCGAGAACACAACAGGCAACGGGCGGCACTATCCTTATGAAGAGCTTGAAAACCCTTGTAATTGCAGCGGCCTTGTCGCTCGGAGCGATGGGCGCTGGGCATGCGCAGGCACCGGCGGCGGCGCCCGCCGCAGCCCCGGCTGCGACGACGACGGCGACTCCGCCCGCGGCGGCAGATGCGGCGGCCACGAGTGACGCGGCGGCGGCAGCAGGCGACGCAGCCTATGTGCCGATGAAGCCGGTGGCAGGGGTCGGCCAGCCCATCGACGCCGGCATCGATTTCCAGCCGCAGGTGAGCCCGGTCGGCGAGCAGGCCTATTGGTTCAACCATACGCTCCTGCTGCCGGTGATCACCGCCATCTCGCTTCTCGTTCTCGGCCTCCTGCTCTGGGTGATCTTCCGCTACCGTGCCGCCGCGAACCCGGTTCCCTCGAAGACAACGCACAACACCTTCATCGAGGTCATCTGGACCGCGATCCCGGTTCTGATCCTCGCAGTGATCGCGGTGCCGTCGATCCGCCTTCTTGCACAGCAATATGAGCCGCCCAGCAAGGACGCGCTCACGATCAAGGTCACCGGCTATCAATGGTATTGGGGCTATGCCTATCCCGACCAGGGCATCGGCGAATATGTCTCGAAGATGCTCACCGAAGAGCAGGCGAAGGCCGCGGGCGAGCCTTATCATCTCGCCGTCGACAACCGCATGGTCGTCCCCGTGGGCCAGCAGGTGAAGCTGATCATCACCGGCGCCGACGTCATCCACAGCTTTGCGGTTCCCGCGCTCTGGACCAAGATGGACGCGGTTCCTGGCCGCGCCAACGAAACCACTTTCACCGTCAACAAGCCGGGCGTCTATTACGGCCAGTGTTCGGAGCTTTGCGGCGTCGATCACGCCTATATGCCGATCGCGGTCGAGGCTGTGCCGATGGAGCAGTGGAAGGCGTGGGTCCGCTCAAAGGGCGGCAATCCCGATCCGCAGGCGGCTGAGCCGGCTGCTGCAGCCGCGGCGCCCGCCGGTCCCGTTCCGGCTGTCTCCACCACCGCGCCCGCGCAGACGCCCGCCACGGCGCCAGGCGCTACCCCCGCCGCCTCGCCGGCGACGACGAACTGATTGATCGAGGGCCCAAGAAAATGACTGATATTGCAGCGACTGCACCCGTCCATGGCCACGATCATGCGCATGACGACCATGATCACAAGCCCGGCTTTTTCGTCCGATGGTTCATGTCGACCAACCACAAGGACATCGGCACGCTCTACCTGATCTTCGCGATCATCGCCGGCATCGTCGGCGGCGTGCTGTCGGGCATGATGCGCCTTGAACTCGCTGAGCCCGGCATCCAGTATCTGCATGGCTGGGCGCAATTCTTCGATGCGGCTGCCGGCGATACGCAGGCGAAGCATTTCTGGAACGTGATGATCACCGCGCACGGCCTGATCATGATTTTCTTCATGGTCATGCCGGCGATGATCGGCGGCTTCGGCAACTGGTTCGTGCCGCTGATGATCGGTGCGCCCGACATGGCGTTCCCGCGCATGAACAACATCAGCTACTGGCTGACGACGGTCGCGTTCGTCATGCTCGTCGCCTCGATGTTCTACCCCGGCGGCAGCGGCCTTGGCGCAGGCACGGGCTGGACACTCTATGCGCCGCTCTCGACGACCGGTTCGGTGGGGCCGGCGGTCGACATGGCGATCTTCTCGGTCCACCTTGCGGGTGCGGCGTCGATCCTTGGCGCGATCAACTTCATCACCACCATCTTCAACATGCGCGCGCCGGGCATGACCCTGCACAAGATGCCGCTGTTCGTCTGGTCGGTGCTGGTTACCGCCTTCCTGCTTCTCCTGTCGCTGCCGGTTCTGGCCGCTGCGATCACCATGCTTCTCACCGACCGAAATTTCGGCACCACCTTCTATGATGCAACGGGCGGCGGCGATCCGGTGCTCTACCAGCATCTCTTCTGGTTCTTCGGTCACCCCGAAGTCTACATCATGATCCTGCCGGGCTTCGGCATCGTCAGCCAGGTCATCTCGACCTTCAGCCGCAAGCCGGTGTTCGGCTATCTCGGCATGGCCTATGCGATGGTCGCGATCGGCGTTGTCGGGTTCATCGTCTGGGCGCACCACATGTTTACCGTCGGCATGAGCGTGAACCTCAAGATGTACTTCACCGCGGCGACGATGGTGATTGCGGTTCCGACCGGCATCAAGATCTTCAGCTGGATCGCTACCATGTGGGGCGGCTCGCTCAGCTTCAAGACCCCGATGGTCTGGTCGCTCGGCTTCATCTTCATGTTCACCGTGGGCGGCGTCACCGGCGTCGTGCTCGCCAACGGCGGCGTCGACACCAACCTGCACGACACCTATTATGTTGTCGCGCACTTCCACTATGTGCTCTCGCTCGGCGCGGTCTTCTCACTGTTCGCGGGCTTCTATTACTGGTTCCCGAAGATGTCGGGCCGGATGTACAGCGAACTCCTCGGCCAGCTGCACTTCTGGGTCTTCTTTGTCGGCGTGAACGTCATGTTCTTTCCCCAGCATTTCCTGGGACAGCAGGGCATGCCGCGTCGTTACCCCGATTATCCGGAAGCCTTCGCTTACTGGCACCATATCTCGTCGATCGGCTATGTGATCATGGCCGTCGGGATGCTCTTCTTCTTCGTGAACCTTGTCTACTCGCTGTTCGCGGGCAAGAAGGCCGTCGACAATCCCTGGGGCGAGGGTGCGACGACGCTCGAATGGACGCTGTCGAGCCCGCCGCCGTTCCACCAGTTCAACGAACTGCCGCGTATCGCCTGATGCATTCGCTCCCTGCCGACAAGGGCAGGGGGCGTTTCCCATCCGGCCGGAGGATGAATTGGCGCAGAGCCTGACCCACGGTGAAATGACCTTGCCCGCGGATTGGCGCGATCTCTTCGCGCTGACCAAGCCGCGGGTCATGTCGCTCGTCGTCTTCACGGCGCTCTGCGGGCTGCTGGCGGCGCCGGGGCATGTGCACCCGGTCCTCGGCTTCTCCTCGATCCTCGCGATCACGCTCGGTGCCGGCGCGTCGGGAGCGCTCAACCAATGGTATGAGGCCGCGCTCGATGCAAAGATGAAGCGGACCGCGAGCCGGCCGCTTCCCGCGGGCCGGCTCGACCCGCAGACCGCGCTCCATTTCGGGGTCGGGCTTGCCGCCTTTTCGGTCTTCCTGATGCTGTTCGCTGCCAATTGGCAAGCGGCTGCGCTGCTGACCCTTTCGATCCTCTTCTACGTCTTCGTCTACACCATGTGGCTCAAGCCCAGGACGCCGCAGAATATCGTGATCGGCGGCGCGGCAGGGGCTTTTCCGCCGCTGATCGGCTGGGTCGCTGCGACGGGGTCGATCGCCCCGCTGCCGGTGATGCTCTTCCTCCTCATCTTCCTGTGGACCCCGCCGCACTTCTGGGCGCTCGCGCTGTTCGTGCGCTCCGATTATGCCGCGGCGGGCATCCCGATGATGCCGGTGGTCGCGGGCGAGCAGTCGACCCGGCGCCAGATTCTTTTCTATGCGCTGATCATGGCGGCGGCGGCGATTGCGCCCTGGCCGCTAGGATATGCAGGCGCGCTCTATGGCTGGGCGGCGACGCTGCTGTCGTCCTTCTTCGTCCTGCTCTCGGTCCGGGTCGGGCTGCGGCAGACCGAGGCGGGCGACAAGATGCAGCCCGAAAAGCGCTTGTTCGGCTATTCGGTCGCCTATCTTTTCCTCATCTTCACCGCGGTCGTCATCGACCATATGCTTGCGCTATGACCGACGATCCGGCCCCTGAACCCTTCGACGAGGCGGAATACCGCCGCCGCCAGCGCAGCCGCGCCAATCTGATGGCGTGGATTCTGGGCGGGCTGGCGCTGCTTTTCTTCCTCATCACCATGGCGCGCATGGTGGTCTGATGAGCAGTGACGCGATCCGCTCCAAGAATCTGCGCACGGCCGGTCTTGCAGCCCTCCTTGCTGCGGCGATGGTCGGGCTCGGCTTTGCCGCGGTGCCGCTTTATAATCTCTTCTGCCGCGTCACCGGCTTTGGCGGGACGACGCAGCGCTACGATCCCGTCGCTGCCGCGGAGCAACCGAAGGTGCTGAGCGACACGATTTCGGTCCGCTTCGATGCCAATGTCTCGCCGAAGCTGCCGTGGAAATTCTACCCCGAGCACCCGACCGACACGGTGAGCATCGGCGCACGCGACATGGCGATCTTCATCGCCGAGAATAATTCGCCGCACCCCGTCACGGGGACCGCGACCTTCAACGTCACGCCCGACCAGGCGGGCAAATATTTCACCAAGATCCAGTGCTTCTGCTTCACCCAGCAAACGCTGCAGCCGGGCGAACAGATTCGCATGCCCGTGCTCTTCTTCGTCGACCCCAAGATCAAGGACGACGTCGATGCGCGCGACATTCAGGAAATCACGCTGAGCTACACCTTCTACCCTGTGGACGAGGGCAAAAAGGCGAGCTAAGGCCGCGATCGAGAGTCTTCAAGGACCGGCGGGCGATGGGGAATCGCGATGCTGGGGCAGCTAAACGGGAATAATGACATGGCCGGTGCCAAACATCATGACTATCACCTCGTAAACCCCAGCGTGTGGCCGATGGTCGGCTCGATCGCGGCGCTCGTGATGTTCTTTGGCGGTGTGATGTGGATGCACACCGACTATTTCGGCGATGCCGGCAAATGGGTGTTCGGTCTGGGCGTCGCGGGCGTCATCCTGACCTTCTTCCAATGGTGGGCCGACGTGATCAACGAAGCCCATGCCGGCGATCATACGCCGGTGGTGCAGCTTCACCTGCGCTACGGCATGATCCTGTTCATCGCCTCGGAGGTCATGTTCTTCGTCGGCTGGTTCTGGGCATGGTTCGATTTCGCGCTGTTCCCGGTGCCGGTCGAGATTGTCGACGGCGCGGTTTCGTCGCTTTTCGGCCAGGACGGGGCGGCGGCGATCACCCAGTGGCCGCCGAAGGGCATCCACGTCATCGACGCCTTTTCGCTTCCGCTCCTCAACACGCTGATCCTGCTCTGCTCGGGCACGACGATCACCTGGGCGCACCACTCGCTGATTCACGGCGATCGGGAAGGGCTCAAGAAGGGCCTCTGGCTGACGATCATCCTCGGCATCACCTTCAGCGCGATCCAGGCCTATGAATATGCCGAAGCGCCGTTCCCCTTCGGAACGATCAACTATACGTCGGCCTTCTTCATGGCGACCGGCTTCCACGGCTTCCACGTGCTCGTCGGCACCATCTTCCTGATCGTCTGCCTCGTTCGTACCTACAAGGGGCATTTCACCCCGCAGCAGCACTTCGGTTTCGAAGCTGCCGCCTGGTATTGGCACTTCGTCGACGTGGTGTGGCTGTTCCTCTTCATCATGGTCTATGTCTGGGGCGGCTGGGGCGCGCCGGTCGCTGCGCACTAAATTGCCGGACAGCAATACCAATCCAGAAGGGCAGCCGCCGATCGGGCGCGCTGCCCTTCTTGGCCTCTGTCCGCGCTGCGGCGCACAGACGCTGTTCGAGGGCCCCGTCCGCTTCGCGCCGCGCTGCCGCGCCTGCGGACTCGACTTTGGCGCCTATAATGTCGGCGACGGCCCCGCGGCCTTCCTGACGCTGATTGTGGGCGCGCTTCTGATCGTGGCGGCCCTCCTCGTCGATTTCGCCTTCGAGCCGCCGCTTTGGGTGCATGTCATCCTGTGGGTCCCCCTGACCATTGCCGCGGTTGTTCTGGGGCTGAGGCTCGCCAAGGCGGCGCTGCTTGCAAGCGAGCATCAGCGAAAGGCGGCCGAGGGCCGCCTCGCCGAGGAGGAAGAGCATGACTGAGTCCGCGCTTCGCCGCTGGCCCCTCGTCCCGACACTGCTCGTGATCGCGGCCGCCGCGGTCATGGTCGCGCTCGGCGTGTGGCAGCTTGAGCGAAAGAGCGAAAAGGAAGCGCTACTTGCCCTTTATGAGCGCAACCGCGCGATGTCGGCAACGGTCGCTTATCCCGAACTCCCTCCGGTCGCCGACGCAATGCTCTTCCGCAAGAGCAGCATTGTCTGTCTCGAGCCCGTGCGCTGGGACCCGCGAAGCGGCACCGACCGCGCAGGAAGGACCGGAATACGCATGATTGCCGATTGCCGCACCGGTGCCGAAGGACCCGGTGTGCTGGTCGATATGGGCATCGCCGACGATTTCACGCCGCCCAAGTGGAGCGGGGGCCCGGTTGCCGGAACGATCGTGCCAGGCCCTCAGCAGCCGGGGTGGATAGCGCGGCTCACTGGCAAAGCGGCGCCCGCGCGCGCGATGCTCGTCGCCGACGCGCCGCTTGAAGGCCTGCGCGCGAGCGCGGTTCCGAACGGCGCGGACGTGCCCAACAACCATCTCGCCTATGCGGTGCAATGGTTCCTTTTCGCCGCCGCAGCTCTCGTCATCTATATATTGGCGGTTCGCCGCCGCTTGCAGCGCTGACGTTCGCCCGCTAGGCGCTGGGCCGCCATGGACTATATCAGCACCCGCGGCTCTGCGCCGACCCTCGATTTTCGCGCCGCCACGCTTGCCGGCCTTGCCAGCGACGGCGGTCTTTATGTGCCCGCCGCATGGCCGCGGCTCAGCGCCGATGAGATTCGCGCGCTTGCCGGACTTGATTATGTCGAGACGGCGGTGCGGATCATGTTGCCGTTCGTGACGGGAGCGCTTGGCGAGGATGACCTGCGCCGGCTGTGCACCGCCGCCTACGGGCGCTTTGGCCATGATGCGGTCACCCCGCTCGTCCAGCTCGACCATCATCACTGGCTGCTCGAACTCTTCCACGGCCCGACGCTCGCCTTCAAGGACGTCGCGCTGCAACTTCTCGGCCAGCTTTTCGAAACCTTTCTTGCCGGCGGCGACACCGACATCACCATCGTCGGCGCGACCTCGGGTGATACCGGCTCGGCGGCGATCGAGGCGGTGGCGGGCCGCGACCATATCCGCATCTTCATGCTCCACCCCGAAGGCCGGGTCAGCGACGTCCAGCGCCGCCAGATGACGACCGTCCTCGCGCCCAACGTCCACAATATCGCGATCGACGGCAGCTTCGACGACGCGCAGGCGATGGTGAAGCGATTGTTCGGCGATGAGGAGGCGCGCGGCGCGCTGACATTGTCGGCCGTGAACAGCATCAACTGGGCGCGGCTGATGGCGCAGATCGTCTATTATTTCTACGCCGCCGTCCGCCTCGGCGGGCCCGACCGCGAAATTGCCTTCAGTGTTCCCACCGGCAACTTCGGCGATGTATTCGCCGGCTATGTCGCAGCCCAAATGGGGCTCCCCATTGCCAGGCTCGTCGTTGCGACCAACGTCAACGACATTCTTCACCGCGCGCTCATGAGCGGCGATTATAGCGCCGGCAAGGTGACGCCGACCGCAACGCCCAGCATGGACATTCAGGTCAGCAGCAATTTCGAGCGGCTGCTTTTCGACCTTTCCGCTCGCGACGGAGCGGCGATCGCAGGCATGATGGACGCGTTCGACACGAGCCGCGCGATGACGATCCCCCCCGACATGCTGCGCGGGGCGAGCGGTCTCTTTTCGAGCGCGCGGATCGACGGCGATGCGATGGCGCTTGCGCTGCGCTGGGCGCAGGAGCGCGGCGGCCAGATCATCGATCCGCACAGCGCGGTCGGGCTCGCGGCCGCGCGCGGTCTCGACATCGATCCTGCAGTGCCCGTGGTGACGCTCGCGACCGCACATCCGGCAAAATTCCCCGATGCGGTCGAACGCGCGACCGGGGTGCGCCCGTCGCTCCCGGCGCGGCTCGGCAATCTTTTCGACCGCGAAGAGCGCTACGAAAAGCTTGCCGGCGATTATGACGTGGTGAAGGCCTTCATCCTCGCCGAAGCCGTCCGTGGCTGACCTGCTTCCCCTGCGCACGCTCGTTGGCGAGGCGTGGGACGATTATGGCCTCGTTGACAGCGGCGGCGGGCGCAAGCTTGAACGCTATGGCCGCTATCGCTTCATCCGCCCCGAACCGCAGGCGATGTGGGCGCCCGCGCTCCCTCGAAGCGCTTGGGAGGAGGCCGACGGCGAGTTCGTGCCCGCATCCGATGAGGACGGCGGCGGGCGCTGGTATTTTCACCGGCCTGTACCCGCCGAGGGCTGGCCGCTTTCCTGGCGCGAGACGCGCTTTACGGCCTCGTGCACACCGTTTCGGCACCTCGGCTTCTTTCCCGATATGGCGCCGGTCTGGGACTGGCTGCGCGAGCGCAGCGCGGACAAGACCGATCCTGCTTTCCTCAACCTCTTCGGCTACACCGGTGTCGGCAGCCAGGCGCTGGCCGCGGCAGGGGCCACGGTGACCCATGTCGACGCCTCGAAGAAATCGGTCGCGCAGGCGCGCGAGAATGCGGCGCTTGCAGGAATGGGCGACCGGCCGATCCGCTGGATCGTCGACGATGCGGGCAAGTTTGCCGCGCGCGAGGTCAGGCGCCGCCGCCGCTACGACGCGATCCTGCTCGATCCCCCCAAATTCGGCCGAGGCCCGAACAATGAACGCTGGCAGCTCGAGGAAGGGCTCGCGCCGCTCCTCGCCGATTGCCGCCAGCTTCTGGATGCGGACAGCCGCGCGCTCTTCCTGACGGTCTATGCCGTGCGCCTCTCCGCGCTCGCCATTGGCGAGCTTGTGGCGCAGATTTTTGCCGATCTGCCTGGCGCGGTCGAATGCGGCGAACTTGCCGTGCGCGAAGAGACGCGGGGGCTGCTTTTGCCCACCGCCATTTTCGCGCGCTGGAGCCGCTAGGACGCGGCGAGGCTCACAGGCTGCCCCCGGCGTCGAGCGCGTAGCCCGCCGAGCGCACGGTGCGAATGACGTCGGCGGTGCCGGGCAGGTTGATGGCCTTGCGCAGGCGCCGGATATGGACGTCGACCGTTCGCAGTTCGATGTCGCTATCCTGTCCCCACACGCTGTCGAGCAATTGCCCGCGCGAGAAGACGCGTCCTGGATGCTCCATGAAATGGCGCAGCAGGCGAAACTCGGTTGGCCCGAGGTTCACGATTTGCTTGCCGCGCTCCACCTTGTGCGCGACCGGATCGAGCTGGAGGTCGGCGTAGCTCAATATTTCCCCTGCGAGCGCGGGGCGGAGCCGGCGCAGAACAGCCTGGACGCGCGCGACGAGTTCGCGGGGGCTGAAAGGCTTGGTCACATAATCGTCGGCGCCGGTTTCAAGGCCGCGGATACGGTCCTCCTCCTCGCCGCGTGCGGTGAGCATGATGATCGGAACATTGGCGGTTGCAGCATTGCGCCTCAGGCGACGGCACACCTCGATGCCGGGCAGGCTCTCGATCATCCAGTCGAGCAGGACGATATCGGGGACGCGTTCCTCCGCCAGGATGAGCCCCTGTTCGCCATCGGGGGTCTGGCGAACCGAATAGCCTTCGCGCGCAAAATGCCAGACGACAAGCTCGGCGATCGCCTCATCATCTTCGATCAGCAACAAATCGGGCTGCGGCATCAGCCTTGCTCCCGTTCCGCCACGCCATCTTCGGGCTGCTCGCCGCGCTCGCGCTCCTCCATCCGCTCGCCGGTGACGGCATAATAGACCATCTCGGCGATATTGGTCGCATGGTCGCCCATGCGTTCCAAATTCTTGGCGACAAACAGCAGATGCGCGCTTTCGGTAATGTGCCGCGGATTTTCCATCATGAAGGTCACAAGCGTGCGAAAGATGCTGTTGTAGAAATCATCGACCGTCTTGTCGCGCACGGTCACCCGCAGCGCGAGCTCGGTGTCGCGCGCGGCAAAGCTGTCGAGCGCGTCGTGGATGAGCTCGGCGACGAGCGAGGACATCGAGGTCAGCACCGGGATCGCCTCGATCGAACGCGCCGGATCCATCAGCGCGACGCGCTTTGCGATGTTCTTGGCATAGTCCCCGATGCGCTCGACGACCGAGACGATCTTCAGCGCCGCGATCATTTCGCGCAGGTCGTCCGCCATCGGTGCCCTCAGCGCGATGGTCTGGACCGCGAGCCGTTCGACCTCGCTTTCGAGCGCGTCGATCGTCTTGTCGCATTCGACCACTTCGGCCGCGAGAGCGCGATCGCCGTTTGCGAGCGCGGACATCGCCTGGATGAGCGCCTGCTCGGCGCGCCCGCCCATCTCGCTGATCAGTCCGCGCAGCCGGTTGAGATCCGCGTCGAAGGCCTTGACGGTATGTTCGTTGATGATTGCCATGCTGTGCGTCCTTTCGCCCGCGACCGATCAGCCGTAGCGGCCCGTGATATAATCCTTGGTGCGATCCTGCTTCGGGTTGGTGAAGATGTCGGCGGTCCTCCCATATTCGACCAGCGTCCCGAGGTGGAAAAAGGCCGTGCGCTGCGACACGCGCGCCGCCTGCTGCATATTGTGAGTGACGATCACGATCGCATATTTGCCGCGCAGTTCGTGGATCAGTTCCTCGATCTTCGCGGTCGCGATCGGGTCGAGCGCCGAGCATGGTTCGTCCATCAGGATCACCTCGGGGTCGACCGCAATCGCACGCGCGATGCAGAGGCGCTGCTGCTGACCGCCCGAAAGCGCGGTGCCGCTTTCGCCGAGCCGGTCCTTCACCTCGTCCCAGAGCCCCGCGCGCACCAGCGCGCGCTCGACGATGAGGTCGAGGTCGCCCTTGCCCGCGGCGAGACCGTGGATGCGGGGGCCATAGGCGACATTGTCATAGATCGACTTTGGAAAAGGGTTTGGCTTCTGGAAAACCATTCCGACGCGCGCGCGCAGCTGCACCACATCCATCGTGGGCGCGTAAATATCTTCGCCGTCGAGCGTGATCTTTCCCGTGACGCGGGCGCTTGCGACGGTGTCGTTCATGCGGTTGAGCGAGCGCAGAAAGGTGGATTTCCCGCAGCCCGACGGACCGATGAAGGCGGTGACGAGATCGGTGCCGACGTCGATCGAGACATTGTTGATCGCCTGCTTCGCGCCGTAGAAGACATCGACGCCCTCGGCCTTCATCTTGGGATTGGCGATTGTGAGATCGTCGTGGGTCATGGTCACCAGCGTTTTTCAAACTTGTTGCGAAGATAGATAGCGAGGGCGTTCATCGAGAGCAGCACGATCAACAGCACGATGATCGCCGCCGAGGTTTTCTCGACAAAGCCGCGGTCGACCTCGTCCGACCAGAGGAAGATCTGCATCGGCAGCACCGTGGAGGGCGAACAGACCCCTCCCGGCACGTCCCCTATGAAGGCGCGCATCCCAATGAGAAGGAGCGGCGCCGTCTCGCCGAGCGCGCGGGCCATGCCAATGATCGTCCCGGTCAGAATGCCGGGGAGCGCGAGGGGGAGGACATGGTGGAAGACGACCTGTACCGGGCTGGCGCCGACGCCGAGCGCTGCGTCGCGGATCGACGGCGGGACCGCCTTGATCGCGTTGCGGCTTGCGATGACGATCACGGGCATCGTCATCAGCGCGAGCGTCAGCCCGCCGACCAGCGGACTGGCCTGGCAAAGGCCGAACCAGTTGATGAACACCGCGAGCGCGAGCAGGCCGAAGATGATCGATGGCACCGCGGCCAGATTGTTGATCGAGACCTCGATGAGGTCACTCCAGCGGTTCTTCGGCGCATATTCTTCAAGATAGAGTGCTGCGAGAACGCCGGTAGGGAAGGCGATGAGAAAGGCGATGACGATCGTCAGCACCGATCCCTTGAGCGCCCCCCAGATGCCGGCGAGCGCGGGATCGGTCGCATCGGCATTGCGGAAGAAGGACCAGTGGATGTGCTTGGCAAGCTTGCCTTCCCTGGTCAGCGCGTCGACCCGCGCGCCGAGCGCGCCTCGCGCGCCTTCCTTGGCGGCGATATCGACCAGGGAGGAGGCGGGAAGCTCGAAAACGCTCCTGGTGCGAAGTAGGGCCGGCTCGTCCTTGATCGCGCGGCGAACGTCTTTCCACGCATTTTCGCTGATCAGCGCGGATCCGTTTGCCCCGAGCGCCTCGTCGGCGGCGAGGGCGACGATGTCGGCAAGCCCGGCGTTCGCGATCAGCTGATCGGCGTCGGAATCGCCGAGCCGCGCGGGATCGAGGGGCAGCGGCGTTGCCGCGAAGTCGATCGGCACCGCAATATGGGTGTAGGTGAAGCCGCGCGCACCGTTGCCAACCATCACGGTGAGCAGGAAGGCGAGGAAGAGGCCAGAGAGGAGCACGGCGCCAAGCCCCATCGCCCTGAAACGGCGCTCTGCAGCGTAGCGCGCCGTGATCCGCCTTTGCATCGCGGGGGCCTTCCAGTCGGTGGGGGAGGTCTTCCTATTCATAGGCTTCGCGATATTTTTTTACGATGCGCAGCGCGGCAATGTTGAGCAGCAGCGTGACGAGAAAGAGCACGAGGCCGAGCGCGAACGCCGCCAGCGTCTTCGCGCTGTCGAACTCCTGGTCGCCGGTGAGGAGCTTCACGATCTGCGCGGTCACGGTGGTGACGCTTGCAAAAGGGTTGGCAGTGAGGTTGGCGGAGAGGCCTGCGGCCATGACGACGATCATCGTCTCGCCGATGGCGCGGCTGACTGCGAGCAAAATGCCGCCCATCACGCCGGGGAGCGCCGCGGGAATGAGCACCTCGCGGATCGTTTCGTTCGGCGTTGCGCCGAGCGCGAGCGACCCGTCGCGCATCGCCTGCGGCACTGCATTGATGCTGTCATCGGCCATCGAGGAGATGAAGGGAATGATCATCACCCCCATGACAATGCCGGCGGCGAGAGCGCTTTCGCTCGAGGCGTTCGGCACCCCCAGCATCGCGGCAAAGTCGCGCAGGGCCGGGGCGACGGTGAGCGCGGCAAAATAGCCATACACCACCGTCGGAACGCCCGCGAGGATCTCAAGGCACGGCTTCACCCATCGCCTGACCGCGGGCGCCGCATATTGGGTGAGGTAGACAGCGGTCATCATGCCGATCGGGATCGCGACGATCATGGCGATGATCGCGCCGATCAGCACCGTGCCCCAGAAAAGCGGAATGCCGCCGAACGTGCCGGGCTGCGCGGCCCCGCTTTGTGGGTTCCAGTGGGTACCGAAAAGCAATTCAGCCGGCGAAACGAGGCGGAAGAAGCGGATCGATTCAAACAGAAGCGACATCACGATGCCGAAGGTCGTCAGGATCGCGACGAGCGAGGCGACGAGAAGCAAGGCCATCACGATCCGCTCGACCCGCGAGCGGGCCCGGAAACCAGGCCCGACCCGCGAATAGCCATAAATTCCGCCCGCAAGCGCGAGCGCGAGCATGGCCCCTACTCCGATCGCGCCATAGCGCTGCGCCGCGTGCCTGTAGGGCTCGACGAGCGGCGCTGCGGCGGGGAGCCGTACCGCGGCTTGCCGCCCCTCAGCCACGCTGCGTGCATCCGAGAGGATCGCCCCGCGTTCGAAAGCGAAGGCAGGCAGGCCTTCCGCCGCGGGGGTCTCGAGCACCGCACCTGTGACCAGCGCGGGGGACACGCTCGACCAGAGACCAAGGAAGAGGGCGGCGGGCGCGAACAGCCACAAGGCGACGTACCAGCCATGATATTGCGGACGCGAATGGAGCTTCACTCCCGCGCGCGATGCGAGCAGCGCCGATCGCCCCCGTCCGGCAAGCCAGCCGATCAGCGCGAGGCCAAGAATGACGAACAGGAGGGCAGGGGCGTTGAAGCTCACTTGGCTTTCCTTGACCGGCCCGCCTCCCGCTCAGCCCGAGCGGGGTGGGGGCTCATGTCCTTTGACCTCTACTTCAGCGCCGCGCCATCGAGCGGCGTCATATCCCTCGCCGCGGCCTGCGCCGCCTCTGCGACGCTTTTCGGCGACACGATCAATCCCTTGGCGGCCAGATAGCCGCCCTCGCCCGCGCCTTTGACAAATTCGGCGATATAATCCCCGAGCCCCGGAACGACACCGACATGCGCCTTCTTGACGTAGAGGAACAGCGGCCGCGATCCGGGGTAGCTGCCGTCGGCGATCGTCGCATAGGTCGGCGCGACGCCCTGCACCGGCACCGCCTTGATCTTGTCCTTGTTCGCATCGAGGTAGGAAAAGCCGAAGATGCCGAGGCTTCCCGGATTCTTGTCGAGCTTCGAGATGATGAGATTATCGTTCTCGCCCTGCTCGACATAATAGGGCGAACCGCGCAGCCCGGTGCAAACCGCCGCGTGCTGCTCCTTGTCCTTGTCCTTGAGCGTCTTCATGTCGGGGTTCGCGTCGCAGCCGCGCGCAAGGATCAGTTCCTTGAACGCATCATAGGTACCGCTCGTCGATGGCGGGCCAAAAACCGAGATGCCAACCGCGGGGAGCGCGGGGTTCACATCCTTCCACGTCTTCGCCGTGTTGGGCTTGCCATAGGGGTTTGCAGCAAGCGCCTTGTAGACATCTTCCTCGGTGAGCCTGAAGCCCGGCCCGCGCGCCGCCTCGCCGAGCGCAATGCCATCGATACCGATCTGGATCTCGACGATTTCGGTCACGCCATTCGCGGCGCAGCGGTCGAACTCCGACTTCTTGATCCGGCGCGACGCGTTCGCAATGTCGGGCGTGTCGCCGCCGATCCCGGCGCAAAAGCGCTCGAAGCCGCCGCCGGTGCCCGTGCTGTCGATCTTCGGGGTCTTGTTGCCGGTGGCCTCCGCAAAGGCTTCGCCGACGGCGGTGGCGAAAGGGTAGACCGTCGAGGAGCCGACCGCGCTGATATAGTCGCGTGCGCCGCCGCCCACGGACGCCTGATCCTGACACGCGGACAGCGCCAGCGCGGCACATGCGACGCCCGCGACCAAAGCAGATTTCTCGAACATGACAATGTCCTGTCGGGGGTCGCTACCGAACCAAGCCGCCACCCCCGGGGGCGACTTGCCGAGCCGCCAATGGGACATTTGTGTGACGGGTTTGTGACAGCGTCTTCCGGAGGCTGCTCGTTGCCCAGGACGTCTGACCGCCGCCCCTGCCCCTATTTGGCGAGCAGCGGCGCCAGATATTGCCCGGTAAAGCTGCGCGGGCTTTTCGCAACCTCTTCCGGCGTGCCCGCGGCGACGATTTCACCGCCCTTGACGCCGCCTTCGGGGCCAAGGTCGACGATCCAGTCGGCGGTCTTGATGACGTCGAGGTTGTGCTCGATCACCACCACGCTGTTGCCCTGGTCGACCAGAGCCTGCAGCACCTCCAATAGCTTGCGGACATCCTCGAAATGAAGTCCGGTGGTCGGCTCGTCGAGAATATAGAGCGTCTGCCCAGTGGAGCGCCGTGACAGCTCTTTTGCAAGCTTCACGCGCTGCGCTTCGCCGCCGGAGAGCGTCGTCGCCTGCTGCCCGACCTTGATATAGCCAAGCCCGACACGGCAGAGCATCGCCATCTTGTCGCGGATCGCGGGGACCGCCTTGAAGAATTCGGCGGCGTCCTCCACCGTCATGTCGAGCACGTCGGCGATGCTCTTGCCCTTGAACTTCACCTCCAGCGTCTCGCGGTTGTAGCGTTTGCCGTGGCACGTCTCGCACGTCACATAGACGTCGGGCAGAAAGTGCATCTCGATCTTGATAAGGCCATCGCCGGTGCAGGTCTCGCAGCGCCCGCCCTTGACGTTGAAGCTGAAGCGCCCCGGCTTGTAGCCGCGCGCCTGCGCCTCGGGCAGTCCCGCGAACCAGTCGCGGATCACCGTGAAGGCGCCCGTATAGGTCGCTGGGTTCGACCGCGGGGTGCGGCCGATGGGTGACTGGTCGATGTCGATCACCTTGTCGCAATGCTCAAGGCCCGTGAGCGCCTCGTGCGGTCCTGCGACCAGCCGGGCGCCGTTGAGCGTCCGCGCCGCGCTCGCATAGAGGGTGTCGATGACGAGGCTCGATTTGCCCGAGCCCGAGAGGCCGGTGACGCAGGTGAAGGTGCCAAGCGGGATCTTCGCGGTGACATTGCGAAGATTGTTCGCCCGCGCGCCCTTCAGCGTGAGGTCGAACCCATTGCCGGGGCGGCGGTGTTTCGGGACTTCGATCTTCTTCGCGCCCGTCAAATAGGCGGCGGTAAGGCTCTTCTTGTTCGCGAGCACCTGTTTGAGCGGGCCTTCAGCAACGATCTCGCCGCCGTGGACGCCGGCCCCCGGGCCCATGTCGACGACATAGTCGGCGCTGCGGATCGCATCCTCGTCATGCTCGACGACAATGACCGTGTTGCCAAGGTCGCGGAGGCGCTTGAGTGTCGCAAGCAGCCGGTCATTGTCGCGCTGGTGAAGGCCGATCGAGGGTTCGTCGAGGACGTAGAGCACGCCCGAGAGCCCGCTGCCGATCTGGCTCGCAAGGCGAATGCGCTGGCTCTCGCCGCCCGAGAGCGTGCCGCTGGTGCGGTTTAGGTTGAGGTAGTCGAGCCCGACATTGTTGAGGAAGCCGAGGCGCTCGTTGATTTCCTTCAGGATCGCATGGGCGATCTGCCTTTGCTGGTCGCCGAGCTTCTCCTCGAGCGTGCCGAACCAGTGTAGCGCGTCGGCGACGCTGCGCCGCGCGGACTGGCTGATGTCCTCTCCTGCAATCTTGACCGCGAGCGGCTCGGGGCGCAAACGCGCGCCGTGGCACGTCTCGCACGGCTGCGCGGTCTGACATTTGCCGAGTTCCTCGCGCATCCACGCGCTCTCGGTCTGCAGCATGCGCCGGTTGAGATTGCCGATGACGCCTTCGAAGGCCTTGTGCGTCGTATAGGTGCGGCGCCCGTCCTTGAAGGTGAGCTCAACCGGCTTTCCGCCGCTGCCGTAAAGGATGACCCGCTGCACCTCGCCCGGCAAGTCCTGCCACGGCGTGTCGAGCGAAAAACCATAGGCTTTGCCCAGACTCTCGAGCACCTGCATATAATAGGGGGAAGGCGGGTTCGATTTCGCCCAGGGTACGACCGCGCCCTTCTTGAGGCTCAGCGCGTGATTGGGAACGACGAGTTCGGGGTCAAATTCGAGCCGTTCGCCCAGCCCGTCGCACGCGGGACACGCGCCCTGCGGCGCGTTGAAGCTGAAGAGGCGCGGTTCGATCTCCGCGATGGTGAAGCCTGAAACGGGGCAGGAGAATTTCTCGCTGAAGATCAGGCGATTGTCCGGTATCCCGGCGCCCTTCATCGCGCCGCCGATCTCGCCCTCGCGTCCGGGAACCTTCCCGTCAGCCATGTCGACATAGGCGACACCTTCGGCGAGTTTGAGCGCCGTTTCGAAACTGTCGGCAAGGCGCGTCTCAATGCCTTCGCGCACCACGATGCGGTCGACGACAACCTCGATGTCATGCTTGTATTTCTTGTCGAGCGCGGGCGCCTCTTCGATCTCGTAGAAGGTCCCGTCGATGCGGACGCGGGTGAAGCCCTCCTTCTGCCACTGCGCGAGCTCCTTCCGGTACTCGCCCTTGCGGCCGCGCACGACGGGGGCAAGCAGATAGGCGCGCGTGCCCTCGGGCAGTTCCATCACCCGGTCGACCATCTGGCTGACCGTCTGCGCCGAAATCGGCTCGCCGGTCGCGGGCGAATAGGGGATGCCGACCCGCGCCCAGAGCAGGCGCATATAGTCGTAGATCTCGGTCACCGTTGCGACGGTCGAGCGCGGGTTGCGGCTCGTCGTTTTCTGCTCGATGCTGATCGCGGGCGACAGGCCGTCGATATGTTCGACGTCGGGTTTCTGCATCATCTCGAGAAACTGGCGCGCATAGGCCGACAGGCTCTCGACATAGCGCCGCTGTCCCTCGGCGTAGATGGTGTCGAAGGCGAGGCTCGATTTGCCCGAACCCGAAAGCCCGGTGATCACGATGAGGCTGTCGCGCGGCAGGTCGACGTCGACGCCCTTCAGATTATGCTCGCGCGCGCCGCGCACGGAGATGTGAGTGAGACTCATGGGGGAGGCTTGTTCCAGATTTGTTCTTGGTGCGCAAGAGGTGAGCGCGAGCATGGGAACATGGGAGGTGCCGTGGCAAACCGCAAGGCCGCCGCGGGGGCTCCCTTCTGTTCGTCGAACCGATTCCGCCGCTTGCCACAAAGCCCGTGCGAGCTGGCTCCCTCTCCATCATGCGGGGGATATCGCCCTCATGGGCAAAGCCACAACGGGGATTTGGGATGAAGAGATTTCTGCTTTTGTCGGCAGCGTCGCTCGCGCTCGCTGGCTCGGCCGTGTGGGCACATTCGGATGAGGCGCCGCAGGCGCAATCAGCGCCCGCGGACGCTGCCTCGCTCAAACCGCTGCGCTTTGGCAGCTGGGGCGTCGACCTTGGCGCGCGCGACATTTCGGTGCGGCCAGGTGATGATTTCGATCGCTACGCCAACGGCAGCTGGTTTCGCCGCACCGAAATCCCCGCCGATCAGGCGTCGGCGGGGGTCGACTATGACGTCTATAACCTCACCCAGCGTCAGCTCAGCGCGCTGGTCATCAGTGCGCCGGCGTCGGGGCAGGTCGGGGGCCTCTATCAGAGCTTCATGGACGAGGCGCGCATCGAGGCGCTGGGCGCAAAACCGCTGATGGCCGACATCGCCCAAGTCGAGGCGATCAGGGACAAGGCCGAAATGGCCCGCTTCATGGGGCGCTCGCAGGGCGCTTTCGGCGCCAGCATCGTCGGCGGCGAGCCTTATGCCGACACCGCCGATCCGACGGTAAATGTGCTGTGGCTGGGCCAGGGCGGGATCGGGCTTCCCGACCGTGAATATTATCTGTCGGACGACTTCAAGACGCAGCGCGACGCCTACCGCGCCTATATTGTGCGCACGATGAAGCTGATCGGTAACGCCGCGCCTGAACGCGCGGCCGATGCGATCATGGCGTTCGAGACCGAAATCGCGAGGGCAAGCTGGGCAATCGCCGACCGGCGAGATCTTGGCAAGATCAACAATCCGATGTCGTCGGCGGAGCTTGCCGCCTATGCGCCCGGGCTCGACTGGGATGCCTGGTTCGCTGGCGCCGGCATTGCCGCCCAAAAGCGGATCATCGTCAACGAGAAGAGCGCTCTTCGGGACATTGCGGCCGTCTACGCGAGAACTCCGCTCGGCACGATCAAGCTGTGGCAGATGTTCCACGTCGCCAATAATGCCGCGCCCTATCTGCCGAAAGCGTTCGTCGACAATCGGTTCGAATTCGCCAAGGCAATGAGCGGGGTCAGCGAGCAGCGCCCGCGCTGGAAGCGCGGGCTGACGCTGGTCGACGGCAGCCTCGGCGAGCTGGTCGGCGAAACCTATGCAAGGCAATATTTCCCGCCGAGCGCCAAGGCGAAGATGGAAGCGCTCGTTGCCAACCTCAAGCTTGCGATGGGCGACCGCATCCGCGGTAACAGCTGGATGGCACCCGCGACCAAGGAGGCCGCCCTTGCCAAGCTTGAAAAGATGGACGTCATGGTGGGCTATCCCGACAAGTGGCGCGACTACAGAAGTCTCAAGATCGATCCCGCCGATCTTTACGGCAACGTCCAGCGCAGCGCCGCGTTCGAATATGCCTATGCGCTGAGCGAGCTCAACCAGCCTGTCGACCGCAAGAAATGGTCGATGAACCCGCAGGAAGTGAATGCCTATAATGGCGGGCTTGAAAACAAGATCGTCTTTCCCGCAGCGATCCTGCAGGCCCCCTATTTCAGCGAGAGCGTCGACGATGCAGTGAACTATGGCGCGATCGGCGCGGTCATCGGCCACGAGATCACGCACGGCTTCGACGACCAGGGGCGCAAGATCGACGCGAACGGCGCGGTGCGCGACTGGTGGACCAAGGAGGATGCAGCGCGCTTCGAAACGCAGGCAAAGCGTTTCGGCGCGCAATATGCGACCTATGAGGCGGCGCCGGGGGCCTTCATCAACCCTGATCTCACGATGGGCGAGAATATTGCCGATCTTGCAGGACTCGAGGTCGCCTACGATGCCTATCACCGCTCGCTTGGGGGCAAGGAAGCCCCCGTTATCGACGGGCTGACGGGCGACCAGCGCTTCTTCCTCGCCTTCGCCCAGGCATGGCGCGACAAGGCGCGCGACGATGCAATCCGGCAGCAGGTCGCGAGTGACGAGCATAGTCCGGCGCGCTGGCGCATCATCGGTCCGCTTCGCAATGTCGATGGCTGGTACAAGGCGTTTGGCGTGACGGCCGACGCCAAATATTATCTGAAGCCAGAGGATCGCACCCGGATCTGGTAAGCCGCCTACCCTGGATGTGCGGGAGCCATACTCTCGCGCCCCCGCACGGCCATCACGCCCAGCGACAAGGCGGCCCCCGCAATCACGAAGAGCGCCGGAAAACCGCCGAGCACCGACATCATGCGAATGCCGTCGATACCCGATGCGGCGACGAGGACGATCGCAACGAGTCCGACGGTCGTGCCCCAGACGACCTGGACGGCGAGCGGCGCCTCGGGCGCTTCGGGTGAGATACCGTGCGTCGAGAGCGCGCTCATCGCCGAGACATTGGCATCGGCGCCCGCGACATAGGAGAGGAAGATCGCGAAGAGTACGGCCGCAGTGACGAAGGAGCCGCCGCCCAGCGCGTCGAACAGGCGGAACAGCACGGGATCGGGCCCTTCGCTGGCGAGGATGGCATAGAGGCTTGCGCCGCTATGCTGATCGATGGCGATCGCCGCGCCGGCGATCGCCGTCATCCAGAGCGCGCCGAACAGTGCCGGGAGGATGAGGTTCATCAAGATGAAGGCGCGCACGGAATATCCGACCGCGAGCCGCCCGAGAAACAACGCGGTCACCGGCGCCCACGCGAACCAGTTCGCCCAGTTGAAGATCGTCCACTGCCGATGCCAGTCGGCATCGACGTCGAGCCCGAGGTTGCGGGGAATGAAGGTGCGCACATAGTCCGCGCCGCCTCTCAGCGACAGGCCGAGCATCTCGGTCAGTGGTCCTGCGGCGAGAACAAAGGCGATGATGGCGAAGAAGAGCCAGGTGTTGAGGACCGACAGGCCCGCGATCCCCTTTTGGAGCCCGGTTGCGGCCGAAATGAGGAAACTCGCGACGATCAGCCCCGCTATGGCCCAGCGAAGCGGCACCCCGCCCACAAAGCCGCCCAGCCCCTCAACGCCGCCGGCAAGCGACAGGATGCCGGCGCCGAGCGAGGCTGCCATTCCGGCGACGAGCGCGTAGAGACAGAGGATGTCGACCGCAGAGCCGACCGGCCCGTGCGCGCGCTGGCCGAGCAGCGGCACGAAAAGGGAGGAGAGACGAAAGGGTTCGCGCCGGTTGTAGTAGATGATGGCGAAGGCGAGCGCGGCAATCGTGTAGATCGCATAGGGCGTGAGCGTCCAGTGGAGGAACATCGTCGACATGGCGAAGGTCGCCGCACCATCGCTGCCCGGCACAAGCCTCAGCATCTTCGGAGGCGCGTTGAGGTGGAAGAGCGGCTCGGCGACGCCCCAGAAAAGGATGCCCGTCGCGATCGTGGTGCACAAGGTGACCGCGAACCAGCGCCAACGGCCGAGCAGCGGCTTTGCGTGGGGTCCACCGATGATCGACCCGCCGAAGGGCGAGAGCGCTATCGCTGCGAGCAGCGCGAGAAAAAGGACGCTCTCGACCGTGAAGACGGGTCCGAAGCGCAGCAATATCCAGTCGTTGAACGCGGTCTCAAGAGCAAGGAAGGCCGTCCCTCGCCAAAGGCTTGCGCCAAGGGCGGTCGCGAGCACGGCGAGGGGGATGAGGAACACCGGGCGGTTGATCGAGCGGGGCGGGGGCGCTGTCATGAAGCCGCCAGCATGACGAGGCGATCCGTAGGCGTCAAATAGGGCGGGCGAGGGGAACGCAATTTAAGGCGAGGCGTTTTCGGGCAGACGATTTTCCAGGTGAAGAAGGAGCGCTTCGATGACGAAGGCGATTTTGACAGCGATTGGCACTCTGGCGCTGCTCGGCGCGGGATCCGCCGCTGCCTTTCAGAGCGAGACGCAAGCGCCGCCGGCTGAGCAGCCCGAAAGCGCGCCCGCCGACCTCGATGCCGTGGCCGCTGACCTTGCCAGGGACAAGGAAGCCGCCGACGGCACCACGCCTGAAGAGCGTGCGAACACCGCGCGGCTCAACGCGGAGCAGGCCGCCCGCGCGAGGGCGGAGAATGTCGCCTACGAACAGCAGGTCGCCGCGATCGCACAGGAACAGGCGGCGGCTGAGGCTGCCTATGCCGAAGAGACCGCCGCGTACGAAGCGGAGAAAGCCAGGGTCGCCGCCGAGGCCGCCGCGCAGCGCCAGCAATGGGAAGCCGACGTCGCCGCCTGCAGGGCCGGCGATACGACACGCTGCGCCCAGCCCGCTTCGCCGCCGAAGCCCTAGCTTAGCGCCCTATTCGTTGGCGGCCGGAATCCGAACGGCGACGGGGCGAGGCGCCCCGGGCACCATTTCGTCGGAAAGGACGAGCAGCCGCGAGCCGGCCACCGCGCGCTCGTCGGGCTCGGGCGGGAGCGCGGGCGCAGCCTCCTCAAAGCCTCCTCCATAGCGATAGTCATCCTCGATCGCCGGAGATGGCGCATAGTCGATGAAAACAGCGTCGGGCGGATCAAAGGCATCGGCCTCATAGGCTGCAAAGGCGCGCGTCGGCGGCACATATCCCTCGGCGCAGCCATCGCAGAGCGAGGCCGGCAAGACGTCGGCGCCGACTGCATCGGGGTTGCTGCTGAGTTCCGCGTAACTCGCGTGCGCCGGGCTCGATGTGGAGAAGCGTTCGCCGACAACGAACTGGCCAAGCATCATTCCGCCGATCGCGCCCGCACCGGCAAGGAGCAGGCCGAAAAGTGCCGCCTTGGCGAACGCATCTGCGCTGCGTCGTGATCCCCCATGCCGGGCCATGCGGGATCAACGCCAAAAGCCGCGCAGAGGTTGCACAGCCGACGGCCGGCCATTCGTCGATGCTCGAACGCCTTTCGTCTCCCTATCGAGGAGGCGCCGTGACCCGTCGAACATCGCATGCGCCTGCCGCACGATCGGGGCATCACGAGCATGCGGGATAGGAGGCAGCGGTCTCCCCGGTCCGGGCCCTCTATTCCGCATCCCCTTGGTTCGAAAGGACTATTTCGATGGCGAAACTTCCCCTCATATTCCTCGCGGTTCCCCTTGTCGCGACCGGCGCACCCGCCGCGGCGACCGAGGGCGGCGCGGGGCGGCAAGTCCTGGTGTCCTATAGCGACCTTGATCTTGCGAGCGCCGACGGACGCAGAAAACTGACTGCGCGCGTCAAACGCGCATCACACGAGGTTTGCGGAGGCCGCTCGACGGTCCGCCCGAACCTCAACGAGATTCTGGCGTACCGCGAATGCCGCGCTGCGGCGATGCGGAGCGCTGAGCCCCAACTCGCCAGCCTTTTTTCCGGCCAGAAGCTGGCGGACGGAGGTCCCTTGCACGTGGCGGCCAATTGACCGAACCGTGCCGGAAAGCGGTCATGCCTCGTGCATGACTGCTTTCGCGCAGCCTAAGGCTGCATGATCGTCTTGACGTCGTGGAGATAGGTGCGGCCGATGCGGTGAAGGCCGCCTTCGCCAAGATCGACGCTCCAAGCGCCGTCGCCATGGTGCTTTAATCCGACGATGCCGTCCCGGCGGACCATTTTCGAGCGGTGGATCCGCATGAACTGATCGGGGTCCATCCGCGCCTCGAGCGACTTGATCGTCTGGTGTATGAGCCAGCTGCGTCCGCCCACATGAAGTCGCATATAGTCGCGCTCGGCCTCAATGAGGTCGACCTGGTTCGCGTCGATGCGCAGCATCTCGCCGCGATTCTGGACCCAGAATTCGCTGATCCACCGGCTTTTGCGTGCACGGCCATGGTCGCTCGCGCGCCATTCGCGCACCCGCGCCAGCGCGCGCGCGAGCCGGTCGGGCGACACGGGCTTGAGAAGATAGTCGACCGCGGCCACGTCGAAGGCAGCGACGGCATAGCGGTCGAAAGCCGTCACGAAGACCACCGCGGGGGGATTGTCGAGCTTGTCGAGCGCGGAGGCGACCTCGAGCCCGTTGAGGTCGGGCATCGCAATGTCGCAGAGCAGGAGGTCGGGCGCGAGCGCCTCGACCATTCGCAGCGCCGAGGCGCCGTCGCTCGCTGTGCCCACCAGCGACACATTGTCCTGCTGCCCGGCAAGGATCTGCAGCCGCTCGATCGCGAGCGGTTCGTCGTCGACGATCAGGGTTCTCAGCGTCTGGGTCATGTCAGCAGCCTTCGCGGGAGAGCGGCAGCCACAGCGAGACGAAGAAACCGCCGTTGTCCGAGCGGCCCCATTCGCAGCCCGCCGCGGGGCCATAGCGGGTCAGGAGGCGCTCGCGGACGTTGCCGAGACCCACGCCGGTGCCGGGCTCGGGCATCGGAACCGAAGGGTCGACGTCATTCTCGACGCGCAGCAGGAGGAGGCCATATTCGTGGCTCGCGGTGAGGCGAACGCCGATCTTTCCCTTGCTCGGCGCAACGCCATATTTGAGCGCATTCTCGATGATCGGCTGGAGGATCAGCACCGGGACGCAGGCGCCTTCCAAATCGGAAGGCACCTCGACCTCGACCTGCAAGCGGTCGGGAAAGCGGGCCTGTTCGATGTCAAGATAGAGCCGCTGCAGGGCGATTTCCTCGTCGAGGCTGACAAATTGCTCGGGATCGATTGCAAGGCTCGTGCGCAGGAATGCCGACAAATTCATGATCATCGCCTCGGCCTCGGCCTTCGACCCGCGCATCACGAGGGTCGAGAGCGAATTGAGCGTGTTGAACAGGAAGTGCGGATTGACCTGGTAGTGGAGCGCACGGAGCTGTGCGTTTTTTGCCTCGAGGCGATAATTGTTGGCGCGCCGCTCGACTGCGCGCATTTCATTCGCATAGCCAAAGGCAACGTAGAGCGCTGCCCAGACGGCGAAGAAGAAATACCAGCGGATCGAGCTGTCGAGGATCAGCACCATTTCCCAAGCCACGGGGAATTTGGCCTGCACCTCCGCGATGATCTTGTGCGTGTCCTCGGACGGGAACCAATAAAAGAAGACGAGCAGATTCACCGTCGCATAGACGATAACGAGGGGGATGGCGGCACCCATCGCGGCCGCGAGCCGCGCGCCGAAACTGCGGGGCTGGACGCGCTGGAGCAGCTGATAGAGAACGAAGGTACAAAAGATGCCCGCAACAACGACGATCGCGCGGCGGCCGATATAGGCCCATTGATCAGGCGCCCCCGACAGCAGGGCAAGGCCGGTGGTGATGAGAAAATAGAGCAGCCACATCGCGACGATCGAGCCAATCGCGACGCGCGGGTTGACGCGCGCATCGGAGGCGCGCCAGTCTGGGGCTGCAGCGAGGAACCGCGCGCGCTTGTCGCGCTGCAGGAGGCGGGGATCAGACGCGTTCATGATCCTTCCCTAACGCACGCTGTCGGCCAAAGACCAGCGCCCTCTTCGCCGCCAGTCGAAGCGATGGGGAGGTTTGTCGAATGCGCAATCAGTCCGAAGCTCCCGGCCCATGAAGCGCGCGGCGCCAATGGCCGCGCCGGTAGACGGCCCACGCCATGGCGAGCGCTGCGAGCGAAGAGAGCGGAAAGCTCCACCAGATCGCATCGCCGCCGAGCGCCGGGTAGCCGAATGCATAGATGCCGAGGCGGATCGGGAACATCGACAGGGCGAGAATGATCAGGGGAGGGATCACCGACCCGTTGGCACGCAGCGTGCCGATGATGACGATGGTGGTGCCGAAGGGGAGGAAGGTCCAGGTCGCGACAAGCTGGATATGGCGCGCGACCTCGACCGCTTCGCTGCCACGGCCAAGAAAGAGGCCGAGCGCCGCCCGGTCGAAGGCGAGGAGGAGGAGGATCAGCACGCCCGTCATCACGAGATTGATCGCGATCCCGCTATTGGTAATCGAGCCGACGCGGTCCCAGCGATGCGCGCCGATATTCTGCGCGGCCATCGCGCTCACCGCGGCGCCGACGGCGAGCGCCGGCATCTGGACATAGTTCCAAAGTTGGAGCGTCGCGCCATAGGCAGCCGCGGTCACGAGCCCTTCGCGGTTGACGAGGCCGACCATGACGAGACCCGCCCCGGAGATGACGAGCATCTGCGCGCCCATCGGCAACCCGCGCCCGATGATGAAGCGCAGCTCCTCCGCATCGGGGAGAAGATACCAAAGCTCGCGTCCGCGCAGGCGAAGCACATGGTCCTTGGCATAGAACCACCCAAGCATCGCGGCGAGGCTGATCGTCCCCGCAACTGCCGTCGCGAGCGCGCTTCCGGTGATGCCGAGCCGCGGGAAGGGGCCGAGGCCGAGGATGAGGACGGGATTGAGAATGATGTCGAGCACCACCGAGAGGATCATGAAGCGCAGCGGCGTCACCGCGTCCCCGGCACCGCGCGAGGCCATCATAAGCGTCACCATGAGCATGCTGGCAGGGATCGCGACAAAGGTGACGCGCAAATAGTCATGTGCGAGCGCGAAGGCCTCCGGCGGGGTCTCGAGAAGGCGCAGGATCGCGTCGGAGGCAAACCAGCCAACGACCGCGATGACCAGGGCAAAGACGAGCGCGAGCCCGATCGCTCCGCCGCTCGCGCGCCGCGCGGCGTCGATGTCGCCGCGGCCGATCGCCTGGCCGATGAGGACCGTTGCTGCCATGCCGAAACCGAAAAAGGTCGCAAACATGAGGAACATGATGATGTTCGCGTTGGCCGTCGCGGCGAGCGCGCTTTCGCCGAGGAATTGCCCGACCCAGACCGAGTTCACCGAACTTGAGAGCGTCTGGAGGATATTGGAAGCGAGCGTCGGCAGCGCGAAGAGGATCAGCGTGCGGGTAATCGGTCCGCCGGTCAGGTCCATGCTGCCGCCGCCGCGCGCCGTCTGGCGCGGTGGCACCGGCCCCGCCGGGGGGTCGGCCGCGGCTGCAACGGGTGGGGCAGGCTGGCCCGCGCTCACCCCAGCCGCGCCAGCGCGGCGGTCAGACGGTCGGCTTCGGCCGTCTTGGCTGAATGATCAGCGCGCGCCTTTTCTACCGCTTCGGGCTTGGCCCGTTCGATGAAGCTTGCATTGCCGAGGCGTCCGGCGAGGCTGTCGCGCTCCTTCACCGCCGCGGCGAGCGCCTTGGTCAGCCGTTCGCGTTCGGCGGCAATGTCGATCACGCCTTCGAGCGGGATGGTGATCGTCTCGCCCTCGACGACGAGCTGCGCCGAGGCTCCGGCCGGCGCGGGATCGAAGCGGATCGCCTCGAGGCGCGCGAGGCGATCGAGCTGCGCTGCGAGCCTCTCGGTGCGGGCCTTGAGCGAGGCTGGGAAATGCCCGGTCAGCCGCGCCCCCGGCGGAAGGCCAAGTTCGGCCTTTGCACCGCGCAGCTCGCGCACCAGCTTGATGAGCCAGTCGATATCGGCGCTGGCTTCGGCGTCGCGCGCGGCGCTTGGCGCGGGCCATTTCGCGGTAATCAGGGGATAATTTTCCCGGTCGCCAAGACCGGTCCACAGCTCTTCGGTGATGAAGGGCATGAAGGGATGGAGCATGACGAGGATCTGGTCGAGGACCCAGCCTGCAGTGGCCCTCGTCTCGTCATCGATCGCGCCCTTGATCAGCTCCAGATACCAGTCGCAGAACCGGTCCCAGGCAAAGCTGTAGACAGCATTGGCTGCATCATCGAAGCGATACGCGGCAAAGGCGCGTTCCATCTCGGCCACCGTGTCTGCAACCTCGCTGATGATCCAGCGGTTGACCGGCAGGCTCGCCGCCGGCGCCTCGAGGCTCGTCGATGCCGAAATGCCATTGGCTTCGCAAAAGCGCGCGGCATTCCAGAGCTTGGTTGCAAAATTGCGATAGCCTGCCAGACGCGCGTCATCCATCTTGATGTCACGGCCCTGGCTTTCCATCGCCGCCATGAAGAAGCGCAGCGCATCGGCGCCATATTGGTCGATGAGCCCGAGCGGGTCGACGACATTGCCCTTCGACTTCGACATTTTCTGGCCATCGGGCGCGCGCACGAGGCCGTGGAGGTAGAGCGTCTTCCACGGCACCTCGCCCATGAAGTGCATGCCCTGCATCGCCATGCGCGCATCCCAGAAGAAGAGGATGTCGAAACCCGAGACGAGTACGTCGTTCGGGTAATGGCGGCGGAGCATCTCGGTATCCTCGGGCCAGCCAAGGGTCGCAAAGGGCCAGAGCGCCGAAGAGAACCAGGTATCGAGAACGTCGGGGTCGCGCTCGAGCTTCACCCCCGCACCGGCCTCGGCCTGCGCTTCCTCTTCGCTCTCGGCGACGAAGATATGGCCCTCGCCATCGAACCACGCCGGAATCCGGTGTCCCCACCAGAGCTGGCGCGAGACGCACCAGGGCTGGATATTCTCCATCCAGTTGAAGAAGGTCTTTTCCCAGCTCTTGGGCACGATGGTGATGCGCCCGTCGCGCACGGCCTCGATCGGCGCCTGCGCGAGTTTTTCGGCATCGACATACCATTGATCGGTGAGCCAGGGCTCGATCACCACGCCGCCGCGGTCGCCAAAGGGGGTCTGGATCGTGCGCGGTTCAGCGTCATGTTCATTGCCCTCCTTGTCGACGTGCGGGATGAGGAAGCCCAATTCCTTCATCTGCCTGACGACAAGTTCGCGCGCGCCATCGGTGCCGTCGCGGCGGAAACGGTGGAGGCCGAGATATTCCTCGGGAATGAGCCCGTCGCTCGTCTGGATCACATTCGCGTCACCGTCGAACATGTTGAGCATCTCGCCGGGCTTCATTCCCGCACGCTTGCCGACCTCGAAGTCGTTGAAATCATGCCCCGGCGTAATCTTCACCGCGCCGCTCCCGAGTTCGGGGTCGGCATGCTCGTCGGCGACCACCTTGAAGCGCCGGCCGGTGATCGGCTGGAGGATCTCCTTGCCGATCACGCTCTTGTAGCGTTTATCGTCGGGGTGCACCGCGACCGCCATGTCCGCGAGCATCGTCTCGGGGCGCGTTGTCGCAACCTCGATATAGTCGCGCCCGTCGTCGAGCGTGACGCCGTCGGCCAGCGGATATTTGAAGTGCCAGAATCGGCCCTCGACCTCGTGGTTTTCAACCTCGAGGTCCGAGATCGCGGTCTTGAGCTTGGGGTCCCAGTTCACGAGCCGCTTGTCGCGGTAGATCAGCCCCTGGCGGTACAGGTCCACGAAGACCTTGGCGACCGCGCGGTTCAGCCCTTCGTCCATCGTGAAGCGCTCGTTCGCCCAGTCCATCGAGCAGCCGAGGCGGCGAAGCTGGCCGGTAATCTGGCCGCCGCTTTCCGCTTTCCACTGCCAGACCTTCTCGACAAATTCCTCGCGCGTATAGTTGGTGCGCTTGTCCTGCCGCTCCTCCATCTGGCGCTCGACGACCATCTGGGTCGCGATGCCGGCATGGTCCATGCCGACCACCCAGAGCGCATCCTTGCCGCGCAGCCGCTCGTAGCGGATGAGCACGTCCTGCAGCGTATTGTCGAGCGCGTGGCCAATGTGCAGCGCGCCAGTCACATTCGGCGGCGGATTGACGATCGTGAAGGGTTCGGCATCGGGGCGCGCCGGGCGATAAAGCCCGCGGTTTTCCCATTCATGGGCCCATTTCGCCTCGATTGCGGCGGGATCGAAGGTTTTTTCCATCGGCATAGCCGAGCGCCTTTGCCAGCCATGGTGCGGCGCGGCAAGGGGGTAGCCGCATCGCTCGACGTTCCATCGAAGAAAGCGGGGAGCTCCCCGCGAGCAGAGGCTCGCGGGGGGCTTCCCGACGCCGCTCGGTGCAAAGAGTTCAGGCGAGAGTGCGCTACTTCTTCAAATAGCTTCCCAGCCAGTTAAACACAGTCTGGTGCCACTGAACGCTGTTCGCGCCCTTCAGCACCCAGTGATTTTCGTCGGGGAAGACGAGCAGCTGCGAGGGAATGCCGCGGCGCTGGAGCGCGGTGAAGGCGGCGATGCCTTGCGTATAGGGAATGCGGAAATCCTTCTCGCTGGTGATGACCAGCATCGGCGTTTTCCACTTGGCGACGTGGTTTACCGGGTTCCATTTTTCGAACTCTTCGGGAACCTCGAAATAGGCGCCGCCATGCTCCCATTCGTCGAACCACAGCTCTTCGGTCTCATAGGCCATGGCGCGCGCATCGAAGACGCCGTCGTGCTGGACGAGACATTTGAAGCCATCGGTCCACTGGCCTGCGATCCAGTTCATCATATAGCCGCCGTAGGAGGCCCCGAGCGCGCAGGCGTTGGCGATGTCGAGCTGCGCATCCTGCTTGCCGGCCGCAGCGAGGCCGAGCTTCAAGTCCTCGAGCGGCTTGCCGCCCCAATCCTTGTTGATGCTGTCGGTGAAGGCCTGGCCGTATCCTGTCGATCCGTGAAAATCGACGGTGACGACGCCGTAGCCTTGCTGGGCGAAGAGGCGCGGATTCCAGCGCGTCGACCAGCTGTTGCCGAAACTCGACTGCGGGCCGCCGTGGACGATGAAGGCAACGGGCAGCTTCGCGGCGGCGTTTTGGGGCTTGAGGATCATGCCCCAGACCTTGTCGCCATTCGCGCCTGAGAACTCCATGCGCTCGATCTTGACCGGGTCGAAGGCTGCGAGGCTCTCGGCATTGACGGCAGTGATCTGCGCGACCTTGCCCCTGGCGTCGCGGACATAGACGTCGGTCGGCAGCAGCGCGGTGTTGCGCGTGTAAAGAAGGTCGCCCCCCGCGAGCGGGGTCACATCGCTGATATTGCCATCATGGGTCTCGTTTGAAGCCTTCAGCCGCTCGACCTTGCCGCTCGCAACGTCGACGCGGAAGACGGGGTGATCGAGCACGTCTTGCGCGGTGACGTAAAGCGCCTTGCCGTCCGGCGCCCAGGCAATCGAGGCGACCGAGCGATCCCATGCATCGGTGAGCTTGCGCGTCTCGCCATTTGCAAGATCGCGCAGCATCAACACCTGCCGGTCGGCTTCATAGCCAGGGCGCTCCATCGCCGCATAGGCGAGCCACTTGCCGTCGGGCGAGGGTGCTGGAAGCGTGTCGGTCGCCTGATTGGCTTCGGTAAGATTGATCGGGGCGATACGCGCGTCGACCTTCGCCTGATAAATGTCGAGATTGGTCGAGCGCGGTTCGTCGCGGTCGGCCTTGCGCAGGGTGAAATAGACAGTCCGGCTGTCGGTTCCCCAGGCAAGTTCCTCGCCGCCGCCAAAGGGCTTGGAGGGGGTATCGCCGACCAGGCCGCCGTCGATTGCGCGAGCGGCGGTCGCCTTGCCGTCGACGAGATCGAAGACAAAGGGGCGGCTGTAGGTGCCCGGCGTTTCCCACTGGTCCCAATGGCGCACGAAACCCGCGCCGTCCTTGTAGAGGCGGCCGCTGCCGGGGCCGACGAGCGCGCCCTTGTCCTTGGCATCGCAGCCAAAGCTCGTGCATTCCTTGGCGATATCGCCCCAGGCGAGGAGGCGGGTTCCGTCCGGCGACAGCTTGAAACCCGCGACATCGGCCTTCTCGTTCGTGACCTGCGTCGCCTCGGCTGTCGGGGCGGCAGGATCGATGCGCCACACCTGACTGCTGCCCGACGCGTCGGAGATGAAGAAGAGCGTGCCATCCGGGTGGAAGGCGGGCGAGGTTTCATTTTTCCCCGGCACGTCGGCGAGGCGGACGGGCTTTGAGGCCTTTGCCTTACGGTCGACAAGCCAGAGGCCCGTCGAGCGCTTGTAGCTGCCCTCTTCGGTTTCGGTCATCTGGAAGGCAACCCAGCGGCCATCGGGGGAGGCGGTGGGTGCTGCGACGCGCTTCAGCGTCGCAAGATCGACCTCGGTCATCGGCCGGGCGAGGGAGGGCGTGGCGCACAGGGCGGCGGCGAGCGCGATCGCGCTAGGGAGGAGATGGTTTCGCATGAAAACGGTTTAGCCGAGAAGACGAAGCGTTCAAGGGGCGATCACAGGCGAGTGATAATGGCGCGGTCTGCCGCCAAGCTTTGCCGAACCAGCTCCGCCTCTTCCGTCGCAAGTGCGCGGACCGTGCCGACAAGATAGATCGCGTTGGAACAGGGCGGGCCGCAGGGTGCAAGACCGAAGGCCGCGCAGGCGTCGGCAGGTGCAATCGTTGCGCCCCGTCCCGCTGCCACGCTGGCAAGCGCCTCCTCCAGTTCGTCGAAATGATCGTGGCGGGGAAGGTTCGGCGGTTGTCCGCCGAGCGCCTCGGCGAACCATCGGGCGAAGACATATTCATATTCGTCGTAGGTGACAAAGCGAAAGGACCCGTCTTGCACCGCGGCCACAGGGTCGGCGCCGTCAGCGCCCACGAGGACAAGTTCTTCGCTGGCGACAATCCTTGCCTCGAAGGTTGCGGCGACGACGGGGCGATAGGTGACAGCCAGATCGATCTCGCCTTGGGTGAGCGCGCCGATCAGCGCATCGTGACGATCGGTGCGCAGGAGCAGCGACTGCGTTTGATGCGAGCCGCGGCAGCAGGGCGGGCACGAGCCGATACCGTCCAAATCCCGTTACCGCGCCGAGCCGGAGCGGCGGCGGCGCCTCGGCCGGGTCGCTCGCGCTGGCGCACGCGCGATCGATATCGCCGAGCGCGCGGCCGATCGCATCGAACATGGTCCGGCCCTTGTGCGTAAGCCGGATCGAGCGGCCGACGCGCTCCGTGAGCGCGGCCCCGACCTCGCGCTCGAACCGGCGCAGGTCTGCGTGGACGGCGGGCGGCGATTTGCCGAGCCGCTCGCCTGCCGCCGAGATGCCGCCGGCAACTCCCACCGCGTGGAAGACCATCGCCCGGCGAAGCATGTTTCCGTTCATTCTTCACCTCAGATGAATTAAATATAGGAAATTTCCAAATTATCGAATGATATTTTCCTTCCTACACCTGCTCGCGAAAGGAGAGACGGGCATGAGAGGATTGAAAGCGGCCACGGCGCTTGCAGCAGCGGTGCTCACCGCCCCGGCCTCAGCAAGGGCGCCGGTCACGCAGAACGAGGGTATCGCGCAATTCTACAGCTACCGCCTTGCAGACCGCGCTGCGTTCGAGGCGGGCTACCGCGAACATCTTGGCTGGCATGCCCGTAATGGCGATCCCCTCGTGTGGTACGCCTGGACGGTCCAGACGGGTCCGCGCCGCGGCCTGTTCATCGACGCGACGGCTGGTACCAGCTTCTCCGCTCTCGACCGGCGCGTGAAGCCCGCCGAGGATGGCGCAGACTTTCGCCGGACGGCCGCGCCCCATGCGGTGGCTCTCGACGTGGAAACATGGGAGCTGTGGGCGGGCGTATCGACGGCGACGCCGCTGGAGGACAAGCGTCCCAGCGCCATCGTCGATGTCTTCCGGGTCGACGTATCGCCCGGCGATACAGCGGCATTCGAAAGGGCCATGACGGCCCTTGCCACGCCGAGCAGGCAAGCGGGCGTGCGACTGAGCTGGTACCGGCGACTGCGCGGCGGGGACGGACCAGCCTATTTCGCCATGCTGGCGCGCGAGGATTGGGCCGGGCTCGGGGCGGCGGGCGGAACATTTGCGGCCATGCTGACGCGCGTCTACGGCGCGACCGACGGCGAGGTGGAGGAGGTGCTCGGCGCGGTTTCGGGGCTTGGCGTCGAGAGCTGGACCTACGAACCGAGGCTTTCGCTGATCCCCGCGACGCCGCTTGCTCCTTGAAGGTCAGCGAACGATCGCGCCGCCCTTCATCACATGGTCGATCTTTTCAAGGACGGTGATGTCGGCGAGCGGATCGGCCTCGACCGCCACCAAATCCGCATAGCGCCCGGGCAGAATCGCTCCCACGTCGCTGCGGCCCATTTCCTCGGCGGCTCGGGCGGTTGCCGCCTCGATCGCCTCCATCGGGCTCATCCCATATTTGACCATGTTGGCGAACTGCCGGGCGTTGAGCCCGTGCGGATAGACGCCGGCGTCGGTGCCGTAGCCAATCTTGACCCCGATCTCGACCGCGCGGCGAAAGGCGGCGCGCTGGGTCTCGGTGGTCTCACGGTTCTTGCGCAGATATTCCTCGGGCCAGCCCTCGCGCGTGCCCTCCTCATCGATATAGGTGCCGTTGTATATGTCCATGACGAGCCAGGTGCCGTGCGCCTTTGCCATCAGGAGCGCTTCTTCATCGGCGAGACTGGCATGTTCAATGCTGTCGACCCCGGCGCGGATCGCATTCTTGATCCCCTCGGCGCCATGCGCATGCGCGGTGACGCGCTTGCCGCGTGCGTGCGCGACCTTCACCACTGCGCGAAGCTCTTCCTCGGTGAGTTCGGGCGCGCCGGGCTCGGTCCCGATCGCGAGCACCGCGCCGGTCGCGATCGTCTTGATGAAGTCGGCGCCGTGGTCGAGGAGAAAGGCGGTTTTGGACGCCGCTTCTGCAGGGGTGTCCGCAACGCCGAGGCGCATGTCGGGGGGCAGCTCCTCGTTCGGGACGACGCCGTTCAATTCGCCGCCGCCTTTGGGCGTGGTGATATAGGCCCCTGCGACCCACATGCGCGGACCCGGCACGTCGCCGCGATCGATCGCATTGCGCAGCGCGACATCGGTGAGCCCGCGATAGGTTCCGACGTCGCGAACGCTCGTGAACCCCGCCTCGAGCGTCACGCGGGCGTTGCGCGCGCCGACCAATGCGGTCTCGGCGGGCGAGGCGTTCATCGGCGCGGCAAGGTCGGCGCTCTGGCCAAGATCGGCGAGGTGCGTGTGAAGGTCAATGAGGCCGGGCAGCACGGTATAATCCGACCAGTCGATCCGCGTCGCTCCTCGAGGCGCCGCTCCGCAGGGTCCCACCGCAGCAATGCGTTCGTCAGCGATGGTGATGCACTGGCCGCTCTGCACCTCGCCTGACACGCCGTCGATGAGTCGTCCTGTCTCGACATAAAGCGTTGCTGCCCAAGCGGGGGCGGCCGCGGCGAGGGCGACCGCGAGCGCGGCGGTCAGATGGACGCGCTGAAGGTGTCGCACTGGCGCGGATCCCCCGTTTGCAGGCCGCGGCGCAGCCAGGTCATGCGCTGCGCGCTCGTCCCGTGGGTGAAGCTTTCGGGAACCGGCCTCTGGCCCGCCGAGCGCATCAGCGTGTCGTCGCCGATCGCATTGGCGGCCGTCATGGCCTCCTCCATGTCGCCCGCTTCCATGACGCTCTGGCCATCGCGCGTGCGCGCGCGCGCGGCCCACACGCCGGCGTAGCAGTCGGCCTGAAGCTCCATGCGGACCTGGAGAGCGTTGCCCTCGGCCTGCGAGGCGCGCTGCTGGCGCTGGCGGACCTGGTCTGAAATGCCGGTGATCGTCTGGATATGATGGCCGACCTCATGCGCGACGACGTAAGCCTGCGCGGCATCGCCGGCGGCACCGAAGCGCTGTGCGAGCTCATTGAAGAAGGCGGTGTCGAGATAGACGCCCTGATCGGCGGGGCAATAGAATGGGCCCATTGCAGCCTGCGCGGCTCCGCAGCCCGACTGGTTCTGATCGGTGAAGAAATTGAGCGTCGGCTTTCTGTAGCCGTTGATGACGCTGCCCCAAACCTGATGCGTCGAACCGAAGACATTGCATGCGAATCTTTCCGCCTCGGTGTCGCAGGCGACATTGGCGCCGCTGCGGCTGTCGGCCATCGGATCGGCCGTGCCGCCGCCGGTGCTGAGCATGTTCGCGCCGGGTCCCAAGAAGACAAAGGCGAGGACGCCGAGGAGGATGATGGTCCCGCAGCCCATCTTGCGCCCAAGCAGCATCGGGAGCAGCCCGAAGAGAAGGCCGCCCATGCCGCCGCCGCCGCCACCGAACCCGCCGCCGCCGCGGCCGAGGTCGCGGATGTCGTCGCCGGGATCATAATCGTCGAGGCGCATGGGAATTCTCCAGCCGGTTGCCGTGTCTTGCGCCCGTTGTGGCAGCAGCGCGGGCCCTTGGGAAGAGGCTTAAGGGCGGGCTTGCAAAGCCAGCCCCCGCGGTTCACCTAGCGGGAGTTTCGCGCGCGCCCCTCACGATCTCCCCTTGGCAAAGAAAGGACAAGCTGTGCATCTTAAAGGCAAGACCGCTCTCGTGACTGGATCGACCTCGGGCATCGGGCTCGGCATCGCGAAGGCGCTCGCCGCGCACGGCGCCAACATCATCATCAACGGTTTTGGCGATGCCGATGCCATCGAGGCCGAGCGCAAGGCGCTCGAGGGGCTGAACGGCGCCAAGGCCGCCTATGACGGCGCTGATCTCACAAAGCCCGCGGCGATCGAGGCGATGTTTGCGCGCGCCGAGGCGGACATGGGCGGGGTCGATATTCTGGTGAATAATGCCGGCACGCAGTTCGTGTCGCCGATCGAGGATTTCCCGGCCGAGAAATGGGACCTCATTCTTGCGCTCAACCTCTCGTCGGCGTTCCACGCGATCCGCCTTGCCGTGCCGGGGATGCGAAAGAAGAAATGGGGGCGGATCATCGGGACCGCCTCGGCGCATTCGCTGGTCGCCTCACCTTTCAAATCGGCCTATGTCGCCGCAAAGCATGGACTTGCCGGGCTCACCAAGACGGTGGCGCTCGAGGTCGCAGACGCGGGGATCACGGTCAATTGCATCAGCCCCGGCTATGTCTGGACCCCGCTCGTTGAAAATCAGATCCCCGATACGATGAGGGCGCGCGGGCTGACGCGCGAGCAGGTGATCAACGACGTGCTGCTCGCGGGCCAGCCCACCAAGCAGTTCGTGACCGTCGAGCAGGTCGCAGCGCTCGCGGCCTTCCTCACCCGCGACGAGGCCGCCAATATTACCGGCGCCAACCTCAGCGTCGATGGCGGCTGGACCGCCGCCTGATGGGATAAGAGCCCGCCCCTTGAGGATTTTTTCCCCTTTCCCTAAGCATGGGCGGGGACCAGACCAGGAGAGGGATTATGTGGGGGCGCAGCAAGCTGATTTCTCTCGCCGCGGGGAGCCTTGCCCTTTGCGCATGCCAGGCGGTGCCGCCGGTGCCGCCCTCGGCTGCCGACACGCCCGCGGCGGGCACATGGCGCGCGACCGCGACCGAGCAGGACCGTGCGCGCATCCGCAACTGGTACAAAAGCTGGGAGATGGCGCTCGCGGACGCGCGGGCGCGGGGATATGGCGCCGACATCGAGCGCGAGGGGGTGCTGCTCGATCCGATGGCGGCGCTGCCGAACCCGCACCTGCCCGCGGGCGAGTATCGCTGCCGCACGATCAAGGTCGGGGCGCAGACGGGGACGCTCGGCTACATCGCCTATGACTGGTTCCGCTGCCGCGTCGCGGCCGAGCAGGGGCTCGAGAGCCTCACAAAGCTGACCGGATCGCAGCGCCCGGTCGGACTGATCTTTCCCGATAATCTGAAACGGCAGGTCTTCTTGGGCACGCTCGAGCTCGGTGACGAGACGGTTCCGGTTGATTACGGCAGCGACCGGATGCGCGACATGGCGGGGCTGATCGAGAGGATCGGCGACAATCGCTGGCGGCTGGTGCTTCCTGCCCCCGCCTATGAATCGCTGCTCGACATCATCGAACTGGTGCCGGCCGCTTGAGGGGGAAGGGGCGAATGATGCGGATTTTATGGGCAGGAGCGGCCGCCCTCGCAATAGCGGTGCCTGCCGCGGCCGAGACGCTCGGCGATCAGGTGCAGCGCGAGATGCCCTCGCTGATGGCGATCTACGCCGACCTTCACGCGCATCCTGAACTCAGCTTTCACGAGGTCCGCTCGGCGGGGATCCTCGCGGCCGAGGCGCGAAAGCTCGGATTTGACGTGACAGAGAGGGTGGGCGGAACGGGCGTCGTTGCGGTCATGAAGAATGGCGCGGGGCCGGTGGTGCTTGTCCGCGCCGACATGGACGGACTACCGGTGAGCGAGCAGACGGGCTGGCCCGGCGCCTCGAAGGTGCGCGTGACGACCGACGAGGGCGTCGAGACAGGCGTAATGCACGCCTGCGGCCATGATACGCACATGACCAGCTGGATCGGCGTCGCGCGGCTCATGGCCGCAAACAAGACGCAGTGGTCGGGGACGCTGGTGATGGTGGGCCAGCCTGCCGAAGAACGCGGCGCGGGCGCACGGATGATGCTCGAGGACGGGCTCTACACCCGCTTTCCAAAGCCCCAATATGCGCTCGCTTTTCACGATGCGGCGCAGGTTCCCGCCGGCATGATCGGCTATACGCCAGGCTATGCCCTCGCGAACGTGGACAGCGTCGACATCACGGTGAGAGGCGCGGGCGGCCACGGCGCCTATCCCCACACGACAAAGGACCCGATCGTTCTTGCAAGCCGGATCGTCGGCGCGCTCCAGACGCTGGTTTCGCGTGAGGTGAGCCCGCTCGATTCGGCGGTGGTCACCGTCGGCAGCTTTCACGCCGGGGCGAAGCACAATATCATCCCCGACGAGGCGAAACTGCAGCTCACGGTGCGCAGCTACAGTGACGCGGTGCGGGACCAGCTTCTGGCCGGCATAGCCCGCATCGCGAAGGGCGAGGCGCTTGCGGCGGGAATTCCGGATGACCGGATGCCGATCGTCAAGGTCGACCGCACCGAATATACCCCCGCAACCTACAATACGCCCGACTTCACCGAGGAGATGGCGGCGCTCCTCAAGGCGCGCTTTGGTGAAGCGCGCGTCGTCCAGATGCCACCGGTCATGGGCGGCGAGGATTTCGGCCGCTATGGCCGCGAGGACAAGGGCATCAAGAGCATGATCTTCTGGGTGGGCGGCGTGCCGCCGGCGGAGATCGAGGCGGCGAAGAGGGACGGGCGCGCGCTGCCGAGCCTCCATTCTCCCTTCTGGGCTCCGGATGCATCGACCGTTATTTCTACTGCGACCGAGGCGCTGGGAGCGACGACCCTGAAGCTGATGTCGAAACAGGGCGATTAGTCGCCCTTGAAGTCCTCGAACGATCCTCCGCGTCCAGCGCCTTTCGTGAAGCGCGCCGCGCCCTCGGCTGCGCCTTTGCCGAGCGGGGCAAGCCCTGCATGGGCCTCGTGCGCGAGCGCATCGGCGAGCCCCACATCCCACTGACGATAGACGCTCATCCGGTCGCTCCGCATGCAAAGCTGCGGGAAGGCTGCGATCTGCCTTGCGAGCGTGATCGCTGCGGGCAAGGCTTCGCCGTCCGGGACGAGGCGGTCGGCGAGGCCGATGCGCTGCGCCTCCTCTGCCGCGACGGCGCGCCCGGTCAGGATCATGTCGAGCGCGCGGCCCTGGCCAATAAGGCGCGGCAGGCGCACGGTTCCGCCGTCGATCAAGGGCACCCCCCAGCGCCGACAGTAGACGCCGAAGACCGCGCTTGCGGAGACGACGCGCAAATCGCACCAGAGCGCAAGTTCGAGCCCGCCCGCGACGGCATGGCCTTCGACCGCGGCAATCACGGGCTTGTCGAGGAGCATCCGCGTCGGCCCCATCGGGCCGGGGCCATCGGGGTGGTAGCGGGTCGCCCCGACCGCCTGAAGATCAAAGCCCGCGCAGAAATGCCCCGCGCTGCCGGTGAGGATCGCGACGCACGCATCCTCGTCCGCTGCAAAGGCGGCGAAGGCCTCGCGCATCGCCGCGGCGGTCGCTGGATCCACCGCATTGCGCTTTTCAGGCCGGTCGATGGTGACGATCGTGACGGGGCCATCGCGAGCGACGAGAAGGGACATGGGCTTTCCTTCGGGCGAGCAGGGGGAGAGAGGGGGTTTCGTCCGCGAGCATGGCGGATCGATCAAAGGGTTGAAAGCCCCAGGGCGCGATCCTAGATAGCTCTTATGCGGGCCGGGCCCCTCTGGCGCCTTCGCGACTTTTTGTTGCGGGCGTGATGTCGGACCGCATCGGGTGACACCGATGCTTTGCGGCCCAGCTCTCCCCCCTCATACGGGCCCCGGCATCGGCGTCACCTGTCTTGAGCATGCTCAATCAGGAGGCCTTATGTCCGTGAATTCCCGCATTATTCGCTTTACCCAATGGCACCGGCAGCTCGACGAAGCTGTGCAGCGCGAGGCGCGCCAGCGCGGTGCCACCTTTCGGCTGCTGCGCCTCCAGGCGCTTCGGCTCACCATCAAGCAGAGGCTCGCAGCCTTGATGCGGCGGCCCCTTTCACGCCCTTTGACCGGGTGAACGATAAGCGCAACGCGCTGCCCTTCCGGGCGGCGCGTTTCGCCCGCCGAGGCGCGGCGCGTCAGATCGCCAGAATCAGCGTGTCGTCGTCGCGCGGCGCTGCCGCTTCGAAGCTTGGCAGCGGTTCAAAGCCATCGTCGAGAACCTCGGGCGCCCCCAGCCCGTCGAGCTTGAAGTGACCAAGGCGCCGCTCGTCGTCCGAACGCCAGTTCTTGCCGAGGTTGAGGGCGCTGACGAACAGGTCGCCGCGCCGCTCGAACATCAGATGCGGTGCAAGCATCATGCGGTTGCCGTTGTAATTGGCTGCCACCATGCGCCGGCGCGCAATGGCTTCCATCATCTTCAGTCGGGTGTCGTTCATGGGGGGAGAGTCGCAAATCAGTTTCGTTGTGCAATGCACCATAAACGATGAGCGACACCGGTGGCAAGCCAAGATCCATAGAAAGCTATACAGTCTGGACAGAAAATGCCCGCCGGAAGCGCCATGGCTTCCGACGGGCAGGCTTTCCTCCCCAGGAAAGCTCGGGAGGCGCGGGGGGCAACGAATTCCCCCGCGCCAAGCTCGGGACCAGTCCTCAGGCCGCAAACTGGTTCATGGTGTTATCCTTGCCCGCGGCCTTGAGCGCGGCTTCGCCGGCGAAATATTCCTTGTGATCATCGCCGATGTCGCTTCCGCTCATGTTCTGGTGCTTCACGCAGGCGATGCCCTGACGAATTTCGGCGCGCTGGACGTTCTTGACGTAGCCGAGCATCGCCTCGTCGCCGAAATATTCCCGTGCGAGATTGTCGGTGCTGAGCGCCGCGGTGTGATAGGTCGGTAGCGTGATGAGGTGATGGAAGATCCCCGCCCGCTTCGATGCATCGCGCTGGAAGGTGCGGATGCGGTTGTCGGCTTCTGCTGAAAGCTCGGTATCGTCATATTCGGCGCTCATAAGCTTGGCGCGGTCATAGGCGCTGACGTCGCGGCCCTCGGCCTGCCAGCTGTCGAACACCTGCTGGCGGAAATTGAGCGTCCAGTTGAAGCTCGGCGAATTATTATAGGCGAGCTTTGCGTTCGGGAAGACTTCGCGGATGCGGTCAACCATGCCGGCGATCTGTTCGATGTGCGGCTTTTCGGTTTCGATCCACAGCAGGTCAGCGCCGTTCTCGAGGCTTGCGATGCAGTCCATGACGCAGCGGTCCTCGCCGGTTCCGGGGCGGAACTGATAGAGGTTCGAGGGCAGGCGCTTCGGACGCACCAACTTGCCGTTCCGGTTGATCAGCACGTCGCCGGGGTTGCCTGCGCCCTCGACTTCTTCGCAATCGAGGAAGCTGTTGTAGCGGTCGCCGAGGTCACCGGGCTCGCGGCTGTAGGCGATCTGCTTGGTGAGGCCTGCACCAAGGCTGTCGGTGCGCGTCACGATGATGCCGTCCTCGACGCCCAGTTCCATGAAGGCGTATCGACAGGCGCGGATCTTCGCGATGAAATCCTCGTGCGGCACGGTAACCTTGCCGTCCTGGTGCCCGCACTGCTTTTCGTCCGAGACCTGATTTTCGATCTGGAGCGCACAGGCGCCCGCCTCGATCATCTTCTTGGCAAGCAAATAGGTCGCCTCGGCATTGCCAAAGCCCGCATCGATGTCCGCGATGATCGGCACGACATGGGTTTCATGATTGTCGATCGCGGCCTGGATCTGCTTCGCCTTGAGTTCGTCGCCTTCGGCGCGCGCGGCATCGAGCTCGCGAAAGAGAAGGCCGAGTTCGCGGGCGTCGGCCTGGCGGAGGAAGGTGTAGATTTCCTCGATCAGCGCGGGAACGCTTGTCTTCTCATGCATTGACTGGTCGGGCAGCGGTCCGAACTCGCTGCGAAGCGCGGCGATCATCCAACCCGAAAGATAGATGTAGCGGCCTTTGGTTGTCCCGAAATGCTTCTTGATCGAGATCATCTTCTGCTGCGCGATGAAACCATGCCAGCATCCAAGCGACTGGGTGTAGTTCGCCGGATCGGCGTCATAGGCGGCCATGTCGGCGCGCATGATGCGGGCGGTGTAGCGCGCGATGTCGAGCCCGGTCTTGAACTTGTTCTGAGCACGCATGCGGGCGACGCTCTCGCCGCTGATACCGTCCCAGGTGCCGTCGTAATCGCGGATCAGGCGGCCCGCCTGCGCCATGTCTTCCTGATAGCCCATCGTCTTGTCCTCGTTTCGAAGCTGATGGGCAGAGAATGGCGACAAAGCCGGGAGATGTGAAAAGCTTTGTCAATATTATTTGTGAATCCAGTTCGAATGGTTTAAACCTTCTTGTAAATATGTAAAGAAAGTTACAAGATGTCAGAGCGGCGCGTGTTTGCTGGGCCTGCGGTGCGCAAGGTGCGGCGCGAGGCGGGGATGACGCAGGCGGCGATGGCCGCGGCGCTCGATATTTCGCCAAGCTATCTCAATCTGATCGAGCATGGCCAGCGGCCGCTCTCGGCCACGGTCATCGTCCGATTGGCCGAGCGTTTTGGCTTCGACGCGGCGAAACTGGGCGCCGAGGAGGTGCCGGGGGGGCTCGCGGGCCTGAGGCGGCGGCTCGCCGACCCTCGCTTTTCCGACCTTGGTATCGGCGCTGCAGAGGTCGAGGAATGGCTGCAGACGGCTCCTGCGACCGCCGCGGCTTTTGCGCGGCTGTTCGATGCCGCTCCCGAAGGACGCGCCGGCGCTGATGGCGATGCTCCCGAAGTGGCCGCGGTGCGACGCGCGATCGAAAAATGGAGAAACCATTTCCCCGATCTTGAACGCCAGGCCGAAGAACTCGCCGATGAGCTGCGGCTCGCCGGGGGCGATCTTTACGGCACCATTTCGGAGCGTTTGCGCACACGCCACCAGCTTGGCATCCGGATTCTCCCCGCCGATGTCATGCCCGACCGGCTGCGCTGGCTCGATTGGCACGCCCGGCAACTCATGCTCAACGAGCTTCTGCGGCCCGCCTCGCGCACCTTCCAGGCCGCGGCGACGCTCGCGCAGGTCGAGGCGAAGGGTGAGATCGACGCGCTGGTCGCGGGCGCCGAATTTGCCGAGGCTTCTGCCGCGAGGTTGTTCGAGCGTCATCTCATTCACTATTTCGCCGCCGCGCTGATGATGCCCTATGGGCGCTTCCTGCGCGCATGCGACGCGACGGGATATGATCTGCTGCTCCTTCAGCGGCGTTTCGGTGCGGGTTATGAGCAGGCCGCGCATCGGCTGACGACGCTGCAGCGCGTCGGCGCGCGCGGGCTTCCCTTTTTCATGCTGCGCATCGACCGGGCGGGGCAGGGGAGCAAACGCTACGCGGGCGCAAGCCAGTCGCCGCTGGTCGACGGCGACGCACGCTGCCCGCTCTGGGGGATACACGAGGCTTTTGCCCGCCCGGGCGAGGTGGTCGCCGATCTGGTCGAACTCGAGGACGGATCACGCTGGTTCACCCAGTCGCGCTCCGTCGCCGCGCCCGGGGCGACGGGGAGCGGCACGCCCGCGCGCTTCGCGATCTGCGTCGGAGTCGATGCCAAGGTCGCAGCCCCGCTGGTGGCCGCGCGCGGACTCGACCTGATGCGCTCGCCAGCGACCCCGATCGGTCTCGGCTGCCGCCGCTGCACGCGCACCGGCTGCGTCCAGCGTTCGATGCCCCCGGTCGGCCGGCCGCTGCGCTTCCGCGAGGGCGAGCGCGGGGTAAGCGCGTTCGACTTCGCCGGGGATTGAACCTGTGTCCTAGAGCCGGTCCATGCGCAGCCAGCGCCGGTCGCCGAGCCACGCCTTCCCAAGCGCCTTTTCTGCAGCCGCGGCCTCGAGCCTGCGGCCCTGCGCAGCTTCGCTGCGGCTAAGCCCGTAGAGTGCCCAACCATTATTGGGGGCCTGGGTCAGCGCGGCGCGGAAGGCGTCGCTTGCCTCGCTGTAGCGCTGCGCCTGGAAGAGCGCCGCGCCGAGCGATTGCCGTACAGGATAATACCAGTAGGTCGGCTCCTGGTAGGGAAGACGGCCTTCGATTGCGGTCGCCTCGCGGTAGAAGGCGATCGCATCCTCCGTCCGTCCGCTGAGCAAGGCGAAGCGGCCGCGCGCGACTCGGGTTGCGAGCCCTATCAGGTCGTCCGCCGGCACGCCCTGCGCGATCATGTCATCGAGCGCGCCGGACGAGCCTATCCGGGCCATCGCCCCTATTTCCAGGTCGAAACCGACGCGGTCGCGAAGCTCGGCATAGGCGACCGCGCGTGCATAGTGGCGCATCGCGGCGGGATAGGCGAGGCGGGCGTCAGGGGCAGGAATCGCCAGGATCGCATCGGGCTCGGAGAATTGGGCCATTGCGAAGTAGGGCGCGGCATCAATCGCCTGAATCCATGCGATCCGAGCCGAGGTTTCAGGGTCGAGCACGGTGCGCAAGCGCCGCGCTTCGCGGATTGCGGTACCCATGTCGCCCGCCATCTGCGCCGAGGTGACGATGAAGTGGATATTGTGCGGATAATAGCCATAGCGCACGAGCCCCTGATCGCCGGCGCTGCGGATGAACGCCTCGTCAGCGCGCGCGGCGGCGACGTTGACGCGGATCGCGTCCGCGTGGCGCCCGCGCAGCTGATAGATATGGCCCGGCATGTGGACGAGGTGCGCCGCGCTCGGCGCCGCCGGGCTCGACAAGCGATCGGCCGCCGCCTCGGCGCGTTGGGGATCGCTGGATTCCATCAGATGAATATAGAGATGGTTTGCCTGGACGTGGGCGGGATTGCGGCCAAGCACAGTTTCTATCAGCCGCACAGCCTCGCCGGCGCGGCCCACGGGCGACCGCTTGTCGGCCTCCCAATAATTCCACGGCGTCGTGTCCATCGCGGCCTCGGCAGCAAGAACCGCCACATCGTCGTCGCCGGGAAAGCGGCGCGCGGCGTCGAGCATCGCGTCGGCATAGCGCGCGTCGAGGGCGGCGCGATCGGCAGCGGGGTCGGCCGAATATCGGAGTGCGACCGCCTCGATCAGTGCACGCTCCATCGGCGAGGCCTTGTCGCGTAGTGCCATCGCGCGCTCGGCCGCGGCGAGCGCCGCGGCGTGATCGCGGTTGTCCATGGGCGCGTTGATATTCGGCCCGAGTGCGACCGCTTCGCCCCACCAGCAGATCGCGCAGGCGGGATCGCGGCGTTGCGCCTCACGGAACGAACGCACCGCGCCTGCATGATTGAAGCCATAGGTAAAAAGAAGGCCTTGGCTGAAATAGCGCCGTGCCTGGTCGTCGCGCGTCGAGACGGGGAAAGGCGAGGCGGTGAGATCGGGAAAGAGTGCGATTGGCGCCGACTGGCTGGCTGGGGCCGCAACCGACGCTGCGGCGAGAAGATCGTGCGCAAGCGTGGCGCCGGCGCCGCGCGCGCCGCAGAAGATCGTGGCCAAACGGCTTGGGTCGAGCGCATCGAGCGCAGCGGCGGGGAAGTTTGCGGGCGGCGTGAAGCTCGCAAGAGAAAAGCCGATGCCGGCAAGCGCTACGGCCCTCAACGGATAGTGCATGCCCATTCCCCTTCCCGCGAGACGAACCCGCAAAGGCGCAGGGAGGCTATCACGGAAGGGCGGGGCGGCCAAAGGACAATTGCGAGAGGTTTTGGGATAGCGCGTGCGCCTCTCGATCGCGAACGGGCCTCGGACCTTCCCTCAGTCCTGGCCGCCCTTCAACTCCTCGTTAGGCCGCCGTAAAACATCCTGATCGCGCGCCTTGGCGGCGGCACGAACGTCCTGCGCGCGGGCGAGCGGGATAACGAGGACGTCGTCTGCGTCGACGATCACCGCGACATCCTCCATTCCAACGAGCGTGACGCGCTTGCCGCCGGCGCGAACGAGGTTGCCGCGGCAGTCGTGGACGACGACGTCGCCGGTCAGCGCGTTCCCATCGGCGTCCTTGTCGGCGATCGCATGGACGGCGTGCCAGCTGCCAAGATCGGACCAACCCATCGCGACGGGGACGACGGCGACTCGCTCGTCCTTTTCCATCACCGCATAGTCGATCGAATCGCTGGGCGCCTGCCCGAACAGGAGGGCATCGGCATAGAGCGCGTCGCCATCGCGTTGCCCTGCGGCCGTCGCACGGTCGGCGGCCTCGAAAATTGCGCGGCAATGATTGAGCATGGCATCGCGCATTCGCCCGGCGCGAAAGAGGAAGATGCCGGCGTTCCAGCTGTAGCCACCGTCAAGGAGCATCGCCTCTGCCTCGGCAAGCGGCGGCTTTTCAACGAAGCGCGCGACCGCAAAGCCGCCTCCACCCAGCTCTTCGCCGCTCGCAATATAGCCAAAGCCGGTTTCGGGGCGGTCGGGTGTGATACCGAATGTCACGAGCCAGTCCTGCTGTGCGAGGCGCGCGCCCGTGGCGATCGCGGCGTGGAAGGCCGGGATGTCGGCGATGACATGATCGCTCGGCATCACGAGGAGCAGCGTGTCGGCGTCGGCCTGCGCGACCGCGAGCGCGATCGCGGCGGCGGTGCCGCGCGGCATCGGTTCGACGAGCAGCGTTGCCTCACGCGCCTCCATCTGTTCACGCACTGCGACGACATGCGCGTCGCCGCAGAGGATAACAGGGGGCAGGAAATCCGCGCCCGCAGGCGTGCGGCGCAGGGTTTGGCGGAAAAGGCTGTCACCGCCGGCAAGCGTCAGAAACTGTTTCGCATGGTCGCCGCGCGATTCTGGCCAGAGCCGTGTTCCGGCGCCGCCGCAAAGGATAACGGGTTGAATCATCAACGTCATGCGGAAGGTCTATCGGCTTCGAAGGCGCCGGTCACGCGCTATCGGCGCACACGGGCGGGAGGGAAGATCGCATGTCCTGACGACGCGGCAAGGGGAGCGGGAGTTCCCTCGATGCCAGCAAAACATCGATGGTCTTCCTCAATCGCAGGCCTTGTGCAGCTTCCACGCGAGCCAGGCGGAGACGAGGCACATGACCGCGACCATCAGCAGCGTGTCGTCGATCGTCAGCCCCATGCCGATCAAGACGCTCAGGATCAGCGTCGCGGCGACCATGAAGCCCGAATTTACGATATTGTTGGCCGCAATCGTGCGCGCAGTCTGCGACTTGGCGACCGTGGTGGTGAGGAAAGCATAGAGCGGCACCACGAACATGCCGCCCGCGATCGCGATGCCGAAAAGATCGAGGATGATGCGGTCACCGGCGCGCAGCGCCAGAAATTCGCGCCACGCCATCAGTGTCCCGTCGGCATGCTTCCAGCCGCGCACCGACAGCCAGAGATCAACGACGAAAACCCCCATCACGATCACCGACCCCGGCGAATAGCGCGCCGACACATGCCCCTTGAGCAGCCGGTTGACGACGATCGAGCCGATCGCGACGCCGACCGAGAAAATGGCGGTGAACAATGTCGCGACGGTGTTGTCGGCGCCCAGCGCATTCTTGACGAGCGGCGGGAACTGCGCCGCAAGGATCGCGCCGATCGCCCAGAAGAAGCTGATCGAGACGATCGCAAGGAAGAGGCGCGGAATGTGCATCGTCGAACTCACGATCTGCCACGACGAGCGAAAGACATTATGGTCGATGACGAGGCCTTGCGCCTCTTTCTCCGGGGGAGCCGCGGGTACGAAACTCGCGGTGAGCCGGCCAATCACCGCGACGGCAATGATGCCGAGAATGGCAAAGTGCGGCGGCGTCAGACCGCCGACGATCGTGCCGCCGAGTATCGCGATATAGGTGCCCGCCTCCACCCAGCCGGTGCCTGCAAGCACCTCGTCTTCCTCCAGATGCTGGGGCAGGATTGCATATTTGATCGGACCGAAGAAGGTCGAGTGCATCCCCATCGAAAAGAGCGCAAGCAGCATCAAGGGCACATTGTGGAGCCAGATGCCCGCGCCGCCGACGACCATGATCAGGATCTCCGCGCTCTTGATGATGCGGATCATCCTTGTCTTGTCGGTGCTGTCGGCAAGCTGCCCGGCGAGCGCTGAAAAGAGGAAGAAGGGCAGGATGAAGAGGCCGCCCGCAAGCGCGTTGAACCACGCCTCGGTCTCCGGGTCCTTGTAGATGGTGAAGGTGACAAGGATCACCATCGCCATCTTGTAGAAATTGTCGTTGAAGGCGTTGAGGAACTGGGTCGCAAACAGAGGCAGGAACCGGCGTTGCTTCATCAGCGCAAAGGAACCGGTCATGCGTAACCCACTTTTTTCACCCAGATTGACCCCACGGCCCCTGAAGAGGGCAATATGGTTGTCGCTCGGGGGGCTTATCGGTTAGGGGAAGCGGGGTCAAAGCCCATTTTGGAACAGTCGCGCCGCCACGGTGGAAATCGGGGACCATGCTCAGCCTTCCCAACCTTCTTACTTTGTCGCGGATCCTTGCGGTTCCCATCCTGCTATTTCTGCTGTGGCCCGGCGTGGTCGAGGGCGGGCAACAGCCAAAGCCGATCGATTATGCCTTCGCCTTCGGCCTTTATTGCCTGATGGGGATCACCGATTATTTCGACGGCTATCTTGCGCGCGCGCGCGGCACCGTCTCGCGCCTCGGCATCTTTCTCGACCCCATTGCCGACAAGATCATGATCGCGGCGGTGATCCTCCTCCTTGTCTTCACGCGCGATGTCGCGGGCTATCATGTCATTGCGGCGCTGATTATCCTCCTGCGCGAGATCATCGTTTCAGGCCTGCGCGAATTTCTGGCGACCCTCCAGGTGTCGATGCCGGTGACGCAGCTTGCCAAATGGAAGACGACCTTCCAGCTCGTCGCCTTCGGCGCGCTGATTCTCGCCGGGGCCTTGCCTGCGATGGCATGGATCAAGACGGTGGGGCTCGCCTCGCTGTGGGGCGCAGCCGTGCTGACGCTGATTACCGGCTGGGATTATCTTCGCGTCGGCCTCAGGCATATGGACTGAGCGGGATGCGGATCGCCTATTTTGCCTGGGTGCGCGAACGCATGGGGGTGCCTGAGGAAATCGTCGCGCTTCCCGCAGACGTCGCGACGGTCGGCGATCTGGTAGGGTGGCTTGCAGCGCGCGACGCGCGGGGCGCGGGCGCCTTTGCAGAGCCGTACAGGATCCGCGCGGCGCTCGGCGGGACGATGGTCGGTTCCGAGGCGCTCATCGGCGATGCCGATGAGGTGGCGCTCTTTCCTCCGGTGACGGGAGGATGATCCGCGTCGCGGTCGAAAGCGCGGCGATCGACGTCGCGGCCGCGCTTGCGGCGCACGATGCCGGTGGACATGGCGCGAGCGCGAGTTTCATCGGCCGGGTTCGGGGCGAGGGGGGGCTCGTTGAGCTTTTCCTCGACCATCATCCGGTGCTGACCGAAAAAGGGCTTGAAGATCTGGCCGCGCAGGCCGGGGCGCGCTGGCGGCTGGGAGCGCTGACGCTCATCCATCGGGTCGGTGCGATGGCGCCGGGCGACACGATTGTCCTCGTCCTTGCAAGCAGTGCGCACCGCGCCGAAGCGCTCGCGGCGTGCGAATTTCTGATCGACCGTCTCAAGACCGACGTGATGCTTTGGAAGCGCGAGACCTTCGCCGACGGGCGTTCAGCATGGGTCGAGCAGCGCGAGAGCGACCAGGACCGCGCGGGGCGGTGGGGCTAAAGAGCCGGCCGGAAAAACGGGCGGATCAGTTCGCTTTATGCTTGCGAAAAATATCGGCCAGCATTCGGAATTCGTCGGCGCGCGGGCTGCCCTTGCGCCAGACGAGTGCGATCGTGCGCCAGTCATGATCCGAAGCAAGCGGCCGCGTGTCGATGTCGGTGTGGTCGAGGATGCCGGCCTCGATCGCCATCTGCGGCAGCATGGTGATGCCAAGGCCGTTGTCGACCATCTGGACAAGCGTGTGGAGCGAGGTCCCCATCATGCGCGCGCCGGCGCGCAGTTCGGGGCGATTGCATGCAGCGAGCGCGTGATCCTTGAGGCAGTGGCCGTCCTCGAGCATCAGCATTTGTGCCGGATCAAGCTGGTCGGCGCTGACCATCGCCGGCAGTTCATCGGCCCGGTCGCCAGGAAAGGCGACGAAGAGGGCATCGTCGAACAGCTTTTCAGCTTCCACGTCGCCGCACGCGTAGGGAAGGGCAAGCAGCACGCAGTCGACTGCACCGTGATGGAGCGATTCGCAGGCCTGCGCGCTCGGCTCCTCGCGAAGAAAGAGCTTGAGCGACGGACGTTCCTTGCGCAATCGCGGAAGCAGACCAGGGAGGAGAAAGGGCGCGATCGTGGGGATCACGCTCATCCGAAGTTCGCCAACGAGCGGTGCCGCTGCCGCGGCCGCCATGTCGGCAAGCTCTTCGGCCTCGCGCAGCACCCGGTGCGCCTTTTCGACGATCGCGTTGCCGAGGGTGGTAAAGCGCACGACCCGCCGCGTGCGTTCGACGAGCGTCTGACCGAGCAGGGTTTCAAGCTCGCGGATTCCTGCCGAAAGCGTCGACTGGGTGACGTTGCAGGCGTCGGCGGCGCGCCCGAAATGACCGTGCTCATGAAGCGCGACCAGATATTGCATCTGCTTCAGCGAGGGCAGGTAATTGTGCATTGATCGACTATAATCATTGCACCCCGACTTTTGAACAAGTTTCTCGATGGAAGTGGGGGCAAGCGACGCGCAATCCCGGCCCGCAGTGAGGCGGACGGCCGCGGCTGTGCCGTGCCGCCTTTGGGGTCATGCGGTACCGGGACGCGGGAACGCCCGGCTCGCCCGGACTAGGCGGCGACGCCTTCGGCGACTTTCATCCACTCGGCCAGCTTTGCCGCCGCGCGCTGGGTATAGCCAAGCTTGCGGTCCTTCTTGCGCACATCCTCGGCGAGCGGCGGGAACAAGCCAAAATTGACGTTCATCGGCTGATAGGATGCGGCGTCGGCCCCGCCGGTGATGTGGCCAAGGAGCGCGCCGATCGCCGTTTCCGCAGGGGGCGGGGGGAGCGAGCGGCCGGTAAGCTCGGCGATCGCAAACCGCGCGGCGACGAGGCCGATGGCGGCGCTCTCGACATAGCCTTCGCAGCCGGTGATCTGCCCTGCGAAGCGGATGTGTCGTGCCGACTTCAGGCGAAGCTGCTCGTCGAGCAGTTCGGGCGAGCGAATGAAGCTGTTGCGGTGGAGACCGCCCAAGCGTGCAAACTCTGCCTTTTCGAGGCCCGGGATGGTGCGGAAGAGCTCGACCTGCGCGCCGTGCTTTAGCTTGGTCTGGAAACCGACCATGTTCCACAATGTACCAAGCGCATTGTCCTGCCGCAGCTGCACGACCGCATAGGGCCAGCGCCCTGTCCGCGGATTGTCGAGGCCGACGGCCTTCATCGGCCCGAAGCGGAGCGTTTCAATGCCGCGCTCGGCCATAACTTCGATCGGCATGCAGCCTTCGAAGTAAGGCGTGTCCTTCTCCCAGTCCTTGAAGTCGGTCTTTTCGCCGTCGAGCAGTCCCTGGACAAAGGCGTGATACTGCTCCTTGTCCATCGGGCAGTTGATGTAATCCTTGCCGTCGCCGATCGGCCCGACCTTGTCCCAGCGGCTCGCCATCCACGCAATGTCCATGTCGATGCTGTCGCGGTAGACGATGGGTGCGATCGCATCGAAGAAGGCGAGGGCGTCCTTGCCGGTCGCCGCGCCAATGCTCGCGGCGAGCGAGGCGGCGGTGAGCGGGCCCGTCGCGACGATGGTGAGGCCCTCGCTTGGCAGCGTGTCAATGCGTTCGCGCACGATCATTATGTTGGGATGACTCGCGAGCGCCCGCGTTACGCCACCGGAGAAAAGTTCGCGGTCGACGGCGAGCGCCGACCCGGCGGGAACCTTCGTGGCGTCGGCCTCGCGCATGATGATCGAGCCCAGCGCGCGCATCTCGCGGTGGAGGAGGCCGACCGCGTTGCTGTCGCCGTCATCGCTGCGAAAACTGTTCGAACAGACCATTTCGGCGAGCCTGTCGCCCTGATGTGCCGGCGTCGTGTCGCCGCCGCCGCGCATTTCGGAAAGCCGCACGCGAAATCCCGCCTCGGCAAGCTGCCATGCGGCCTCCGAGCCCGCAAGGCCGCCGCCGATGATGTGAATGTCGTGGCTCATTGACGCTATCCGTTGACTTCCTTTTGTGGAGCCGCGCACTAGTCCGGTTGAGTTCAAGATGCAAAGGGGAGCGGGGGCATGAGCAGCAAGCCGCGGTGGGACCGGGCCGGGTGGCTATGGTGGTTGGCGCTCGCCGGCGGGGTCAGCTTCTTCATCGCGGTTCATCAGCGGCTCGATGGCCCCTGGGTCTGGGCATGGAAGACGAGCGGGGTCGGCCTGCTCGCCCTCTGGGCGGCGGCGAATGCGCGTGAGCGAAACGGCTGGCTGATCGCAGCAACGCTCGCCTTCGGCGCGCTCGGCGACTGGCTTCTCGACGCGAAAGGGCTCAAGATCGGCGCGGTTGCCTTCGCAGTCGGGCATATTATCGCGATCATCCTCTATCTTGGGAACCGGCGCGCGGCGCTCGCCTTTTCGCAGCGCCTGCTCGCCTGGCTCGTGATGCCCGCAACGCTTGTGATCGTCTGGGCGGCGCTGAGCCCAGCGCCGGGCTGGGGACAGGCCGCAATCTATTCGCTGTTCGTCGCGGCGATGGCTGCGACGGCCTGGACCAGCCGATTTCCGCGCTATCGCACGGGGATCGGCGCGATGCTGTTTCTCGCGAGCGATCTGGTCATCTTCGCGGGCGAGGGCGGCGCCTTGCCGAAAAGCGTGACGATGTGGCTCGTCTGGCCGCTCTATTTCGCCGGTCAGGCGCTCATCGCCCGCGGCGTGGTCGGAACGCTCAGCCAGGAGACGAGCTAAACGGGACAGAACCCGTCAGGCCGGCGGCGCCGCTTCGCCTGCGAGCAGCGCCTCGATATCGGGGATCGGCCGCCCGGTCATGTCCTTGACGAGCTCGCCCGTGAGACGGGCGGTCACCTCCTTGTGCCAGAGTGGCCGTAGCACGCCCATCGTGCGCGCGGGCGCGATCACCATGAGCGCCTCGAACTCTTTGGCGAGCGCCATGGCGTTGACCTTTTCGGCGAGATCCTTCGCAAAGCGGTCCTCTTCCTGCTGGTGAAAATCAGCTTCGCTCATCGTGCCCCCGCCAAGGCCAGTCCCCGCAGGTGCCGGCGACTGGCCGGCGGGCGCAGTCTTGATGTCGCTGTCTTTCCTGTCCTCGCGCTCCTGGTGCGCCACGGTGCGCAAGTCGATCCGCTGGGCATCGCCGTGATTGCGCAGAAACAATGCCTTGCGCCCGTCGGCAACGAGGACGAGCGTGTCGTGGTCAAGGGTCATGATCAAAGCTCCTTCTTTGAGGAGCAACGCATGGCACGCGCGCAGGGTTTCGCTACCGCGCCGAGGCGGCGATCGTCGTGCGATGAAGCAGGCGGTCATGGCCGTCATAACCGCCCGTCGCCCGGTGGAGCACCGAGCGATTGTCCCACATGACGAGCATGTTCGGTTCCCACCGGTGACTGTAGCGGAAGGCTTCACTTCCCTGCCATTCCAGAAGCTTCGTGAGGAGGGGCAGCGCCTCCGCCGCCTCCATGCCCTCGATGCCGATGATATAGCCCGCGCAGCCGAACAATCCTTCGCGCCCCGTTTCGGGATGGCTGCGGATGAAGGGATGAAGCTGCGTTGCCATCGCCTCGTCGCTTGAGCGGATATCCATGCTGCGGCCCCCGGCCCCCTTGGGGTCGCGCGCGCCATACATGCCCGAGGGCGCATAGCCGCCCCGTGCGCTGTGGATCGCCATTTTCCCCTCGATCCGGGCGCGGAGGTCCCCGGGCATTGCCGCGAGCGCGGCGTGCTGGTTCGCAAATTCGGTGTTGCCGCCGATGGGCGGGATGGTAATCCCGAAGAGGCAGGTGCCGGCAGGAGGGTGCGACTGGAAACTCCAGTCACTATGCCAGTTTTCCGCAAAGAGCGGCGCGGTCTCGTCCGCGCGGCGTTTCACTGCGATGATATTCGCGCGCCCGCGGATCGGGCGGATGAAGGGATCCTCGCCGAAACCGCCGAAATATCCGGTGAAGCGTTCAAGATCGTCGTCGCTCATCGCCTGATCGGGGAAGGCCAGGACATGGTGCTCGAGCCATGCGGCGCGGATCGCGGCGACGGTTTCGGGAGAAAGCGGCTCGGTCAGGTCGACGCCGGTAACATGGGCGCCGCAGGCCTGGCCGCTGGGGGTGATGTCGAGCGCCATCGCTTGATGCTGCGCTGTTTGCCGGGGCGGGTCAATCCCGCTTGCTGATGCCCACGACCGCGTGCATCGGCAATTCGCCGTAAAGGTGCGGGAAGAGGGCGCCCCCGCGCGCCTCTTCCCAGCGGACCATCGTCTCGACCTGGCCAAGATCGATCTCGGCAATCCTGAGATCGCGCTCGCCCGCGAAATGCTTCTCCAGCGTGCCTTGAAGCTGCTCCGCGGTCGAGAGATGGATAAAACCGTCCGCAAGATCGACCGGAGCGCCGCGAAAAACACGCTCGCGCTCGAAATCGGCCCACTGCTGGGCGGTCAATATCTTGAAGGCGGTGGGGGCGGTCATTCGCCGCCTGTCTCGCCCGCGGCGGCTGCAACCTCGCTTGCCGCGCCCTCGTCCGGCGCGCCGTCCTCGCTCTCTTCGATCAGCGCGGCCGAGACGACATGCTCGCCTTCGGCGACGTCGAAGAGCCGCACGCCGGCCGAACCGCGCCCGATGACGCGCAGCGTGTCGAGCCCCATGCGGATCAGTTTTGCCTGATCTGTCACGAGCATCAGCTGGTGCGCCTGGGTGGCGGGGAAACTCGCGACCACCGGGCCGTTGCGGCGAATATTGTCGATATTGGTGATCCCCTGACCGCCGCGGCCGGTGCGGCGATATTCATAGGCCGATGACAATTTGCCATAGCCGTTGGCGCAGACCGTGAGGATGAACTGCTCGCGTCCGGCCAGTTCGGCGAAGCGCTCGTCGCTCATCTTCGGCGCGCCTTCCTTTTCGGCCTTCCACGGCGCAAAGCGAAGATAATCCTCGCGCTCCTCCTGATCGCGCATTCCGCCGCGATGCAGGATCGACAGCGAGATGACCTCATCGTCATTCTTGGCAAGTTTCATCCCGCGCACGCCTGTCGAATTGCGGCTCTGGAACTCGCGCACTTCATCGCCGGCAAAACGGATTGCCTTGCCCTGCCGCGTCGCAAGCAGCACGTCGTCATTTTCGCCGAGCAGCGCGACGCCGATCAGCCGGTCGTCCTCGTCCTCGCCCTCGAACTTCATCGCGATCTTGCCGTTCGAGGGGACGTTGGTGAAGGCGTCCATGCTGTTGCGGCGTACATTGCCCTTAGCGGTCGCGAACATGACGTGGAGCTTGCCCCACTCGGCCTCGTCCTCGGGGAGGGGCAGCACGGTCGAGATCGTCTCGCCCTGCGCCAGCGGCAACAGGTTGACCATGGGTCTTCCCCGCGTCGCGGGGCCGCCCTCGGGCAGGCGCCATACCTTCAGCCGGTAGACCTTGCCCGCGGTCGAGAAGAAGAGCACCGGTGTGTGGGTCGAGGTGACGAACAGGTTGGTGACGACATCCTCGTCCTTCGTCGCCATGCCCGCGCGGCCCTTCCCGCCGCGGCGCTGGGCGCGGAAGGTCTCCAGCGGGGTCCGCTTGATGTAACCGTCGAGCGTGACGGTAACGACCATCTCTTCGCGCTCGATGAGATCCTCGTCGTCGATGCCGTCGGCGGCGGGGGCGACGATCGTCTTGCGGGGGGTGGCAAACTCATCGCGCACCGCGACGAGCTCCTCGCGCATCACGCCATAGAGCTTGACCCTGTCGGCGAGGATCGAAAGCAGTTCCTCAATCTCGGCCGCCAGCTCCTCGAGTTCCTTGCCGATTTCGTCCCGGCCGAGCGCGGTCAGGCGGTGAAGGCGCAAGTCGAGGATCGCCTTTACCTGCGTCTCGGACAGCCGATAGACAGCGCTTTCCTCCATCTCGCCCTCGATCGCCTCGACGAGGCGGATATAGGGCGCGATCTCGCCGATCGGCCATTCGCGCGCGAGCAGAGCCTCGCGCGCCGCGGCAGGGTTGGATGCGCCGCGGATGATCCGCACCACCTCATCGAGATTGCTGACCGCAACGACAAGGCCGAGCAAGATGTGCGCGCGGTCGCGCGCCTTTGCGAGTTCGAACTTGCAGCGGCGCGTGATGACGTCTTCGCGAAAGGCGATGAACGACGAGAGAATGTCTTTCAGCCCGAGCATTTCGGGCCGGCCGCCGCGAATTGCGAGCATGTTCGCAGGGAAGCTCGACTGCGCCGGGGTGTGACGCCAGAGCTGGTTCAAAACGACCTCGGCGGTCGCATCGCGCTTCAGCTCGATCACGACCCGCACCCCCTCGCGGTTCGACTCATCGCGGATATCGGCGACGCCTTCGATACGCTTGTCGCGCGCGGCCTCGGCGATTTTCTCGACGAGACCCGACTTGCCCACCTGAAAAGGAATGGACGTTAAAACAATCGATTGCCGGTCGTTCCTGCCTTCTTCTATCACATGCGTCGCGCGCATCATGATCGAGCCGCGTCCGGTGGCATAGGCGTTTCGCGCGCCGCCCTGGCCGAGCATCATCGCACCGGTTGGAAAGTCGGGCCCCGGGACGATCGCCATCAGCTCTTCGAGCGTGATGTCGGCGCCGCCTTCAAGCTGGCGGTCGATCATCGCGAGCGTCGCGTCGACGACCTCGCCAAGATTGTGCGGCGGGATGTTCGTCGCCATCCCGACGGCAATGCCGCCCGCGCCATTGACGAGCAGGTTGGGGAAGCGCGCGGGAAGCACGGTCGGCTCTTCGCGGCTTGCATCATAGTTGGGCTGGAAGTCGACCGTATCCTTGTCGAGGTCGTTGAGCAGCACCATCGCGGTCTTTGCAAGGCGCGCTTCGGTGTATCGCATCGACGCCGGCGGATCGGGGTCCATCGAGCCGAAATTGCCCTGGCCGTCGATCAGCGGCACGCGCAGCGACCAGTCCTGCGTCATGCGCGCAAGCGCGTCGTAGATCGCGCTGTCGCCGTGCGGATGGTAGTTACCCATGACGTCGCCGACGATCTTCGCCGACTTCTTGTACGGACGGCCCGGAACGAAGCCACCCTCCTGCGCTGCATAGAGGATGCGCCGGTGCACCGGCTTCAACCCGTCGCGCACATCGGGGAGCGCACGGCTGACGATTACGCTCATCGCGTAATCGAGGTATGACGTCTTCATTTCATCGACGATATTGATCGGCGAAACGCCGTCCTCGGACGGCTGCATAGGCGTATTTTCTTCGGTCAAGACCCGGCCTTTTTGGTTCTTTCGGGAGATCCCAACGGACTAGCCGATGGCGGGAGAAAAGGCCAGCGATTCGCCCCGGTTTGGGGAGATTTTTTCATGCGTCCCTGCGCTGCTCAATCGGTCCTTTTGCGCATCATTTTCTGGGCTCATGACGTCCGACAAGCAGCTTGCCAATCGCGCCCGCCGCCGTAAAGCTCTCGCGCGATGACCGCTTTCCCGCCTGGTGTCGCCCCGTGGCCCTGATTGCGCTGGTAGGGGCAAGCGAGACGCTGCCCGATGGCGGGCTGCGCGCGCTCGTGTCGCTCGCAGGCGAGACGCTGATCGAGCGGCAGGCTGCAAGGCTCGCCGACGTCGGCGTCACCCATCTTGCCGTTGCAGTGGGTTCGGTACCCGCCGAGCTTCTCGCGACCTGCGACCGCATTCGCCGCCGGGGGATGCGGGTTACCTCGGTGCGGACCGCCGCTGACCTGATGGCCCTTGTCGAAGAGGACGACCGGATCATTCTGGTGGCCGATGGTTTGCGCGCGGGCGGGACGCATTATGCGGCGATCGCAAAGCCCGGGACGCCCGCAATACTGGTCACCGGCGACACGGTGCTCACCCAGGGGTTCGAACGGATCGACGCGACCCGCCGCTGGGGCGGACTGGCGTGCCTCTCGCCTCCGATGGTTGCCGAGCTCGCGGCGATGCCGGGCGAATGGGACATGATGCTGACGCTGCTGCGTCTTGCAGTGCAGGCGGGCGCGCGGCGGCTCTATTGCGAGCCCGCCTTGTTCGAACAGGGCGAAATCGCGATCGTTGCCGATCGCCGGATCGCGGCGCTGATCGAGCAATCGAGCCTGCAGCAGGTCGAATATGGCGGAATGGGGCTCGGGCGCTCGGCGATCATGATGCCGCTCGTCCGGCTCGCCGGACCGCTGCTCGTCAAATCGCCCGCAACGGCGCGCTATCTGCCTTATGTCACCGGGCTTCTTTGGGTCATCGTCGCGCTGCTCGCGGCGAGCGGCCTTGCCGCTGCAGGGGCGCTTGTCGCCCTGTTCGGCGGTCTTGGGCTTGCCGCAATGCGCTTTCTTTCGGCCTTTCGCGCGGAAAGCGCCGGCCAGGACCGGTGGCGCGAAATCATCCGCACCTTCGCCTGGGTGCTGCTCGCCATCTTCCCCTGGCTCATGTCGCTGGCAGGCGCCGCGCACGAAGCGCCCCCCTTTGCCGAGGCGGCGCTCGCACCCTGCCTCGCCGCTGCGATTCTGCTCGCGCGGTGGCTTTATGAAGATTCAGGAGAAAAGCGCCGCTTTCACTGGCTTCTGCCCGATGCGGACCAGGCGTGGATCATGCTCGCGCCGTCGCTGCTTTTCGGCTTCGCGGCCCCGATGTTCGCCATCCTGCCGCTCCTCGCGCTTCTCCAGATCCTGCTCTGGATCCGTCTCGCACGGCGCCCCGAAGCGCGATAAAACAAGGTCCTTGAAGGTTTAGAGCGCGTTAACGCCATTCTGCTATTGGCGATTATCCATGCGTGATTCCTTCGCCTCGCCCGGTATCGAGCTGCCGTCGCCGACCCTGTCGGCGCGCCTTCGGGAGATGGCGGATTTTCTTGCTGCACCCAGTGCTGAGCGGTTGACCGAGGAGCAACGCGCGCTGGCGCTCGGTATCGCACGCCGCCTCATGGTCGACGTGGCCGCCCGGCTCGACGCCGACATCGACCCAGCGGCATTGTGGGAGGATTGGATCAGAGGCGGGATACCGGGAGCAGGTCGCCTTGCGGCCCCCTGTTTTGCGCGCGGTGAGGAACATCGCTGGCGGGAGCAATCGGCGCAGCGTGCGGCGCCGCCGCTGGTTCCCGCGCCCGAGGAGGTTGTTGGCGGAGACGGGAAAGGCGATTTTCCCGGTGCCGACGCGGCGATGCCCGACGCCGCGCGCTTCTATCTCGCGTTGCAGATCGCCGACCGGCGCCGCGCCGATGCCCTTGGCAATCCCTGCATCGCGGTTGCTGATCTCGACACCGATCTTTTTCGCGCGCTGCTGCTCGATATCGCCGCGTGGCGGCTGGTAGAGGTTGGAGCCGCGCAAGCCGACGCAGCGCGCCTCGGCGATGCGGTGCGGAGCGCGCTTGCAAGGCGAGCGAGCGAGACCGGCATCGATGCCGCCGCTGCCAGCTGGCACCGCGCGCTCGAAGCCGAAGGCGCTCTCGCCGAAGCGGCGGCGCGCGCGATAGCACGGCATGACTGGCCTGCGCTCATCGGGCTCGCTGCGGCCGCACACCGCCAGCCCTACGCCGCGATGGCGCTGACGCTGCTCACCGCCGAAACCGCAGCATTGCCCTCGCTGCTTGCCCCGCTTCGCATCGAACGCACGGCGATTGCACCGCTCGAGGCGTCGCTTTCCCTGCTGCCCTGCCGCACGATTTCGGGCAGCGCCGCGCCCGACGAAGATTATGCAGCTCTCCTCTCGGCGCGTGCCGGGAGCCTCGTTCCGCCCGCGGAGGGCGGGACATGATCGCGCCCATCGTTCGCGGCCGGATCGACCGGGCGGGTGCGCTCATCAGCGCCGACGCACCGCTGCTGCGTCTTCAGCAGCGGGCGGGAGCCGGGCTTGAGAAGCCGCTTGCGCTTCCCCATCTGGCGCGGCTCGCCGCGCTCGCCCAGCGGCTGCAGCGCGAGATCAGCCGTCCGCTCCATGCCGCCGATGATCACAGCGACGTCTTCGCGCTCGTTCGCATCATTCCTGATGCCGAGGGCGCAAGCCTCGAGATCAGCGATTGGCGCACGCGCCCGGTCACCCAGCCGCAGGCGCCGGTCGAGAGCGAGCTGCCGGTCGCAGCCGATGGCTGGAGCTGGGAATGCGATGCGCGCCTCCGGCTCATTGCGCTGCGTCCCGGTCCTGAGGCCGCGCCGGTTCCGGAGGATTGGGAAGGCCGGTCCTTGTCGGAACTCTTCGAGCTGCAACCCGATGGTGACGGGCATTTCGCCGTCCTCCGCGCGCTCGCGCGGCAGACGTCGTTCAAGGGCCAGTCGGCGCAGGTGGAGGCGGCGGGAGAGCGGACCCCTACCATTCTCTCGGGCGATCCGACCTTCGATGCAGCAGGGGGATTCACCGGCTTTCGCGGGGCCGCCGTTCCAGGCGCCGTGCCGGGCGAAGCGGCTCCGGTGCGCTCGCCCGCAGACCCGGTATTCGGGTCGCTCCCACTTTCGGACCCGCAGTTCGGGCGGCGGATCGATGGCGCGCTGCGCGGGCCGCTCAGCCGGATCATCGCGACCGCCGAGACGATTTCGGGACAATTCGACGGCCCGATCCGCGCCGATTATGCGCGTTACGCTGGCGATATCGCGCATGCAGGGCGCCATCTTCTCGGCCTCGTCGACGACCTTGCCGACCTCCAGAATATCGAGCGCCCGGGTTTCAAGGCGGCGCGTGACGAGATCGACCTTGGCGATCTGGCCCGCCGGGCCGTCGGGCTGCTCGGGATGAAGGCGGAGGAAAAGGGTATCCGTATCGACGCGCCGCGCACCGACGATCAGGCGCCCGCATATGGTGAATTCCGCCGCGTCCTCCAGGTGCTGCTCAACCTCCTTGGCAATGCGATCCGCTATTCGCCCGAGAATTCGCTGATCTGGATCCGCGTCGACCGCGAGGGCGACCGGGCGACGGTGACGGTTGCCGACCAGGGGCAGGGAATTTCGGCCGAGCAGCAAGCGGTGGTGTTCGAGAAGTTCGAACGCCTCGGCCGCACCGACAGCGGCGGGTCGGGGCTCGGCCTCTACATCGCCCGGCGGCTCGCCCGCGCGATGGATGGCGATCTCACCGTCGACAGTGCCCCGGGGCAGGGCGCGCGCTTCACGCTCAGTCTCCCCGCGCGCGAAGGGGCATAAGGCTCATCCTCCAGGCGCGAATGGGCTGCTCCTGAACGGCTCCTCCCGAAAAGAAAGGGGGCCGCGCCTCGGCGCAGCCCTACTCTCTTTCGCATTTGCGGGGGGCTTCGCGCTCAGCGCTTCTCCACCGGTACATAGCTGCGCTGCGCCGGGCCCGTGTAAAGCTGGCGCGGGCGGCCAATCTTCTGCGCCGGGTCGGAAATCATCTCGTTCCACTGCGCGACCCAGCCGACGGTGCGGGCGAGCGCGAAGAGGACGGTGAACATCGTCGTCGGGAAACCGATCGCCGACAAGATGACGCCCGAATAGAAGTCGACGTTCGGGAACAGCTTCTTCTCGATGAAATAATCATCATTGAGGGCCATTTCCTCAAGCTGCAGGGCCACGTCGAACATGGGATCATTGACCTTGAGCGCGGCGAACACCTCGCGCACCGTCTTCTGCATCACGGTCGCGCGCGGGTCGTAATTCTTGTAGACGCGGTGGCCGAAGCCCATCAGGCGGAAGGGATCGTCCTTGTCCTTCGCCCGCGCGATATATTCGGGGATGCGCTCGGGCCGCCCGATCTCGCGCAGCATGTTGAGCGCGGCTTCATTGGCGCCGCCGTGCGCCGGACCCCACAGGCAGGCGATGCCCGCCGCGATGCAGGCAAAGGGATTGGCGCCCGAGGAACCGGCAAGGCGGACCGTCGACGTCGACGCATTCTGCTCATGGTCGGCGTGGAGGATGAAGATGCGGTCGAGGGCGCGCACGACGGCGGGGTCGACCTGATATTCCTCGGCGGGGACGCCGAAGGTCATGCGCAGGAAATTATGCGTATAGCCAAGGTCGTTGCGCGGATAGACGAACGGCTGGCCGACCGAATATTTATACGCCATCGCCGCAATCGTGGGCATTTTCGCAATGAGCCGGTGGCTGGCGATCATGCGCTGGTGCGGATCGTTGATATCGGTCGAGTCGTGGTAGAAGGCGCTCAGCGCACCAACAACGCCGCAGAGGATCGCCATCGGGTGTGCGTCGCGGCGGAAGCCGCGGTAGAAGGTCGCGAGCTGCTCGTGGACCATCGTGTGGCGGGTGATGGTGTTGTCGAACCGGGTCAGCTCGTCCGCGCTCGGCAGTTCGCCGTTGAGCAGCAGATAGGCGACTTCCATGAAGCTTGAATGCTCGGCGAGTTCGCCAATCGGGTAGCCGCGGTGGAGCAGCACGCCCTCGTCGCCGTCGATGTAGGTCAGCTTCGACTCGCAACTCGCGGTCGAGGTGAAGCCGGGATCATAGGTGAAGGCGCCGGTCTGACCATAGAATTTGCGGATGTCGACGACATCGGGGCCTACGGTTCCCGACAAAATCGGGCTCTCGACGCTCGTGTCACCCAGGGTGATTTTGGCGGTCGGTTCGGTCATGTTTCTTCCCCTGTGTGGAGGGCCAAAGGCAATGTGGCTACGCCCCTGCCGGAAAATTGTGCGCTGCGTCAAGTCGCGCCAGACTGGCGTCGCGGCCGAGCAGCAGCAGCACGTCGAAAATTCCCGGCGACACTGCGCGGCCGGTCAGCGCGGCGCGCAGCGGCTGGGCAAGCTTGCCGAGCCCCAGCTCTGCGGTTTCGGCGGTCTCGCGAACCGCCGCTTCGATGCTCTCGCTGGTCCAGTCGGTGAGACCCCTGAGCCGCTCGGTCACATCCAAAAGGAGGCCCTCGGGCGCATCGCGCAGCAGCTGGGCGGCTTTCTCGTCCATCTCCAGTTGGTCAGGCAGAAAGAGGAAGACGGCGCCCTCGGCGATTTCGCCGAGCGTTTTCGCGCGCGGCTTGAGCGCGCCCATCGCGCGGGTGAGGAGCGCGCGGTCCGCATCGTCAAGCGGCCGTCCGACCAGCGCTTCGACGCGCGGCGCTACGAGGCCGGCGAGCCGCGAATCGTCGGCTTCGCGAATATAATGCCCGTTCAGATTCTCGAGCTTCTTGAAGTCGAAGCGCGAGGGCGAGCGGCCGACATTGGCAAGGTCGAACCATTCGATCGCCTGCTCGCGGCTGATGATCTCGTGATCACCATGCCCCCATCCGAGCCGCAACAGGTAATTGTTCACGGCCTCGGGAAGATAGCCCATCTCGTCCCGGTAGGCATCGACGCCGAGCGCGCCGTGGCGCTTCGACAGCTTCGCACCATCGGCGCCGTGGATCAGCGGGACATGCGCGTAGACGGGCTCGCGCCAGTTCATCGCGCGGATGAGCGCCGATTGGCGGAACGCATTATTGAGATGATCATCGCCCCGAATGATGTGCGTCACCCCCATGTCATTGTCGTCGACGACGACGCTCAGCATATAGGTCGGCGTTCCGTCCGAACGGAGCAGGATGAAGTCGTCGAGCTCGGCATTCTGCACCGTCACCTCGCCCTGGACGCGGTCGTGGATGGTCGCCGAGCCCTCCTGGGGAGCGCGCAGGCGGATGACGTGCGGCGCTTGAGGGTCGCCGTCATCCCGATCCCGCCAAGGACTGCGCACCCGGAAGGGTACGCGCTTTTCCTGCGCCTCGGCGCGCATGGCGGCAAGTTCGTCCTGCGTCAGGTAGCAGCGATAGGCCTCACCCCGCGCCAGCAGGTCGTGCGCGACCTCGGCGTGCCGGCCCGCGCGCGCAAATTGATAGACCGCCTCGCCATCCCAATCGAGATCGAGCCACTTCATGCCGTCGAGAATCGCGTCGATCGCGGCCTCGGTCGAACGCACCCGGTCGGTGTCTTCGATCCGCAACAGGAATTTGCCGCCGTGGTGGCGCGCAAACAGCCAGTTGAAAAGCGCGGTACGCGCGCCGCCGATGTGCAGGAAGCCGGTGGGCGAGGGGGCGAAGCGGGTCACCACGGCACTGCCGGTCGCTTCGGTCAAATCAGTCTGGTCTGGGGTTGCCACCACGAAGTCTTTCACTCGTTTTTGCCGTCGCCGGCGGGGGCCGGGACGGATCGGGGGTGCCCCTAGCATGGCGACATGGCCGCTTCAAACGCCCATTCGCGTCAGCGCCGCCCCGTCGGTGCGGCGGGCCAAATTCCCATGGGACGCCCGCGCTACGCCGCGCACATTGGCGGCGGCGGAGGCTCGAGGTCAGTGGTAGCGGCGAAGCAACCCGGAAAGTCGCCCTTGAACCATGACGCGCTCGGCCTCGTAGCGCTGCGGCTCGTAAGCGCTGTTCGCCGGGTCGAGGCGGATCATGCGGCCCTCGCGGCGGAAATATTTGAGCGTCGCGTCCTGCCCGTCGACCAGCGCGACGACAATGTCGCCTTCGCGGGCGGTGCTGGCTTTCTGGATCAGCGCATAATCGCCGTCGAGAATACCCGCCTCGATCATGGAGTCGCCCGAAACTTCAAGCGCATAATGCTCGCCCGAACCCAGGAGCGCGGCCGGAACCGAAAGCTGGTTGTGATCTTCGAAGGCCTCGATCGGCACGCCCGCGGCGATACGGCCGTGAAGCGGAACCTCGATGATGTCGTTCGCAGCGATCGGCCGCGCCGCTGCAGGCTTGCGCAGCGGCAGCACATTATGGTCGCTCGGCGCCTTCGCCCTTGCAGCTTCGGGAAGCTTCAAGACCTCCAGCGCGCGCGCACGGTTCGGGAGGCGACGCAGGAATCCTCTTTCTTCAAGAGCGCTTATCAAGCGATGTATGCCCGATTTCGACTTGAGGCCCAGTGCCTCCTTCATCTCTTCGAACGAGGGCGAAATGCCGCTGGCGTCGAGCCTTTGCTGGATGAAGTGGAGCAGTTCGTGCTGCTTAGCGGTCAACATCACTCGATCTCCATAAGTGGCTCGCCGGACATAAGGAGAACGATAGTGGAACAGAGCGGAACTTGTCAAGCAATCGCGATATAGTCAGCGCTTTCGAGCGGCGCGCGCGCGGGCGCGCGCGGCTCGCGGATCACGAGCGCATTGGCGGCGGCGAGCGGAACGGTCTGGCCGCTGTCCTGCGAGGCAAAGGGAGTGAGGCCGTCTGCATCGAGACGGGCGCGCAAATAGTCTCGCCGCTCGCCACCCGCCGCGAGCGGCGCTGCGAGCGGCGCCTGGCGGACGAGCGGGAGCGGCGCGCGCGCGCCCGCGAGATGGCGGACGAGAGGGAGGAGGAACAGCGTTGCGGTGACGAACGCGGAAGCGGGATTGCCCGGCAGGCCGAGCAGAGCGGCCGTGCCGATCGTCCCGGCGACGAGCGGCTTGCCAGGTCGCATCGCGACCTTCCAGAAATCGACCGACCCTCCCGCGTCGGCGAGCGCGCCTTGGATATGGTCATGATCGCCCACCGAGGCCCCCCCGATCGTGACGATGACGTCATGATGTCGCGCAAGATCGCGCAGGACATTCGCGATCAGCGTGCGATCGTCGGGTGCATGGAGGGGCAGGCCCACCTCGGCCGCCTCTTCCTTAAGCATCGCGGCGAGCATCGCACCATTGCTGTCAGGTATCTGGTCCACGCCAAGCGGATGACCCGGCGGGACGAGTTCGTCGCCGGTGGTCAGAATTGCAACGCGGGGGCGGCGGCCTACCGCTGCCGCAGGCGCGCCTGCCATGATCGCGGCCGCGATCGCGCCGGGCGTAAGCCGCGCCCCAGCGGCAAGCAGGCACGTCCCCGCGGCAAAGTCGCCAGCGCGCGCGCGCACATGTTTTCCGCGCGCCGCCGGGCCTTCGCCGATCAGCACCAGGGCCGCGCCTGCTTCCGCGACATCCTCTTGTACCACCACCGTATCGGCGCCGGGGGGAAGCATTGCACCGGTAAAGATACGCATTGCCTCGCGCGCACCGATCGCGCGCGACGGCATCGCGCCCGCAGCCACCTCGCCCGTGATCGACCATGGCCCTGGAAGATCCTCGAAGCGTATTGCATAGCCGTCCATCGCCGATAGCGCGGCGGCGGGTTGATCGCGCAGCGCTGTGACATCTTGTGAAAGATAACGGCCAACCGCATCGGCAAAGGGGATATTCTCGGGTGCAAGCGGTGCGGCGAGCGCCAAGATGCGTGCCTGCGCTTCCTCGACGCTCAAGAGCAGCTTCATTCGGCGCGCCAGTCGCCTGAGCGGCCGCCGCTCTTCTCCAAGAGACGGATGCCCTCCAGCACCATGGCCCGGTCGAGGGCCTTTGCCATATCGTAAAGCGTGAGAAGCGCGACCGAGGCGGCGGTCAGGGCCTCCATCTCCACCCCCGTGGGACCGGTTGTCGCGGCACTCGCGCGAACCAGGATGCCGCCGTCTTCCCAGGCAAAGTCCACCGTCACCTTGGTAAGCGCGAGCGGATGACAGAGGGGAATAAGATCCGCGGTGCGCTTTGCCGCCATGATCCCGGCGATCCGTGCGGCGGAAAGCACGTCCCCTTTGGGCATGTTCCCGGCGCGAATCGCCGCAAGCGCCGCCGCCGCCATGCGGATCCGCCCTTCCGCAATCGCAAGCCGCTCAGTCGCCGGCTTGGCGCCAACGTCCACCATATGCGCTGCGCCCGTTTCGTCGAGGTGAGTCGGTTTGTCTTTCATCGCGGTAAGCGAAGCAACGCAGGGCAGAAAAGGCAAGGGGGGGAGCGGTGAGGGGCGGGGGGAAGGCCCGAGCCTCATCCCTCAAGCAATGCCTTGGTCGCGGCGGTGACGTCGCTCTGGCGCATCAGACTTTCTCCCACGAGGAAGGCATGGACGCCGTTTGCCGCGAGCCGCGCGCAATCGGCGTGCGCCCCAATGCCGCTCTCGCCGACGAGGAGAGTCCCTGCCGGTACCAGCTTTGCGAGGCGCTCGGTGACGGCAAGGTCGGTCTCGAAGGTGCGTAGGTCACGGTTGTTGACCCCGATCAGGCGCGATTCGAGCCGGGTAAGTGCGCGCTCGAGTTCGGCCTCGTCGTGAACCTCGACGAGAACGTCCATGCCGCGTTCGCGGGCGGCCGCCTCGATCTCGCGCATCGCGCCGTCGTCGAGCGCGGCGACGATGATCAAGATCGCGTCGGCGCCGATCGAGCGCGCTTCGGCGACCTGCCAGGGGTCGATCATGAAATCCTTGCGCAGCACCGGGAGGCTGCACGCCGTGCGCGCGGCGATCAGATATTCCTCATGCCCTTGAAAATAGGGCGCATCGGTCAGAACCGAAAGACACGCCGCGCCGCCTGCTTCATAGGAGCGTGCATGCTCGGCAGGGTTGAAATCTTCGCGGATCAACCCTTTGGACGGCGAAGCCTTCTTGATCTCTGCAATGAGACCGAGGCCGCCCGTGGCGATTCTTGCCTCGAGCGCTGCGGCAAAACCGCGCACAGCGCCGCCGTCGACGGCGTCGAGCGCGGCGATGGACCGCGACTTGCGCCGCTCGGCGACTTCGACCGCTTTGGTCGCGAGAATTTCGGTCAGTCTGTTCATTTATAGGCGATCCAGCAGTTGAGCAGCGCGTTGGCGAGCCCTTTGTCGATCGCCTCGGCGGCTTCCTCGACCCCGTCCACAAGGGTTTCCGCGTGGCCTGCGACGACGAGGGCTTCGGCTGCATTGTAAAGGACCGCGTCGCGGTAGGCGCTGTGCTCGCCCATCAAAAGCGCGCGGAGCGCCTTCGCATTATAAGCTGCATCGCCGCCGCGAATGGCCGAAATGGGGTGCGTTGGCAGGCCCGCATCGGCGGACGTGCTGCGCTGCATCCGCACCCCTTCTGCGGTGATGACCGCGACTTCATTGCCGCCCGCCAGCGACAGTTCGTCGAGCCCTTCGTCGCCCGAGATCACGCGCGAATGATCGGTGCCAAGCTGGTGGATCGCCTCGGCATAGACGGGCACATAGGCAGGGCGCGCAATGCCGATGAGCTGACGCCGGACGCGGGCCGGATTGGCGAGCGGCCCCATGAGGTTGAAAATGGTGCGGCGGCCGAGCGCCTTGCGGATCGGCATGATGCGCTTCATCGCCGGGTGATGGTGCGCAGCGAAGAGGAAGCAGATGCCCAGATCGGCAAGCTGCGCCGCCGCTGTCTCGCTCGCGCGCGTGAGGTCGAGGCCGAGCGCTTCCAACGTATCGGCGGCGCCCGCCTTCGAAGACGCGGCCCGGTTGCCGTGCTTGGCGACGGGGACCTCGCACGCCGCCACCACGATCGACACGGCTGTCGAGACGTTGAGCGTATGATGGCCGTCGCCGCCGGTGCCGCAAACGTCGATCGCGCCTTCGGGGGCATCGACCGGGATCATCCGCTCGCGCATCGCCTGCGCCGCCGCGGCGATCTCGACCATCGTTTCGCCGCGGTCCGAGAGGGCCGCAAGGAAGGCGGCCACCTCTTCATCCTCGCCGCCTCCGTCGAGCATCGTCTCGAAAGCATGCGCTGCCTCGTCAGGACCGAGAAGCGCGCCGGGGTCGGGGAAGGGGCCGAAGCGGCTCATGCCGCCTGCCGCTCGGCGACCGGCAATCCGGCGATCCGGAGGAAATTGGCGAGCATTGCGTGGCCGTGTTCGGTTGCGATGCTTTCCGGGTGGAACTGGACGCCGTGGATCGGCAGCTCGACATGGCGAAAGCCCATGACCGCGCCGTCGTCGCTGGTTGCGTTGATGGCGAGAACGGGCGGAATCTCGACGACTTCAAGACTGTGATAGCGCGTCGCGGTGAGCGGCGAGGGAAGATTGGCGAAAAGCCCGGTCCCGTCGTGGCAGACGGGCGAGGTCTTGCCGTGCATCAAATGGCCGCGCTGGACGATGCCTCCGAAATGCTGGCCGATCGCCTGATGTCCGAGGCAAACGCCGAGCAGCGGCGTCTTTGCCTCGGCGCAGGCTGCGACAAGCTCGAGACTGATTCCGGCCTCGTTGGGCGTGCACGGGCCTGGCGAGATGAGAATCGCGTCCGCACCGCTCGCCATTGCTTCGGCAGCGCTCAGCGCGTCATTGCGCTCGACCCGAACTTCAGCGCCGAGCTCGACCAGATAGTGGACGAGGTTGAACGTGAAGCTGTCGTAATTGTCGATGACGAGGATCATGATGCCCTACTGCCCGTAACCTGGGGTGCCCGCAAGCCGCACCGCCTCGCGCGCAGCGGCGAAGAGCGCTCCCGCCTTGGCCTCGCACTCGCGCTGTTCATATGCAGGGTCGCTGTCGGCGACGATGCCCGCACCCGCCTGGACGTGCATTTCGCCGTCCTTGACGATCGCCGTGCGCAGCACGATGCAGCTGTCCATATTGCCGTCGGGCGCGAAATAGCCGACGCCGCCCGCATAGGGCCCGCGCGCGTCGGCTTCGAGCTCGGCGATGATCTGGCACGCACGGACCTTGGGCGCGCCGCTGACCGTCCCTGCCGGGAACCCCGCAAACAGCGCGTCGATCGCGTCCTTGTCGGGTGCGAGGCGCCCGATGACGTTCGACACGATATGCATGACGTGGCTGTAAAATTCGACCGTATAGCTGTCGGTGACGGTGACGCTCCCCCCTTCGGCGGCGCGGCCGACATCGTTGCGGCCAAGATCGAGCAGCATCAGATGCTCGGCGCGTTCCTTGGGATCGGCGAGCAGGCTTTCGCGGTTCACGGCATCCTCGGCGCTGGTCCGGCCCCGGGGGCGGGTGCCCGCGATGGGCCGGATAGTGATCTCGCCGTCGCGCACGCGAACGAGAATCTCGGGCGACGAGCCGATCAGTGCGAAACCGGGAAGGTCGAGGAAATAGAGAAAAGGGGAGGGATTGATGCGGCGCAGTGCGCGATAAAGATCGAACGGCGGAAGGTCGAACGGCGTCGAAAAACGCTGCGAGAGCACAACCTGAAAAATGTCGCCTGCCGCAATATAGTCCTTCGCGGTGCGGACCATTTCGGCAAAGCGCTCGGGCGTGGTCGCGGCGTTGCGGACGATCGCGTCCGGCTCAGCGTCCGTGGTTGCACGCTGGGTCTGCGCGCTCTGGCTTGCAAGCCGCGCGGCGATGCTGTCGAGCCGGTCCTGCGCTGCGTCGATCACCCGGTCGATTGGCGCGCCTGCATCGGGCCAGATCGGTGCGATGAGGAACAATTCGTCGGCGAGGCGGTCGAACACGAGGATCGTCGTCGGGCGTACGAAGATCATGTCGGGAAGTTCAAGCCCCGCGCCGGGGGCGCGCGGCACGCGTTCCTCGACGAGGCCGATGGTCTCATAGGCGAAGAAGCCGACGAGCGTCGCAAGCGCCTTGGGCAGTCCGGCGGGCACGTCGAAGCGGCATTCGGCGACGAGGTCCCGCAGCGCCTCGAGCGCGGGGCCCGCCACGGGCACGAACGCAGCCTTGTCATGGCGCCAGTCGCGATTGATCCGCGCGGCGTTGCCATCAACCTCGAAAATCAGGTCGGGATCGAGGCCGAGAAGGCTGTAGCGACCGCGCGTCTCACCGCTTTCGACCGATTCAAGGACCCAGTCTCCGCGCCCCGCCTCGATCAGCTTGAGCGCCGCCGACACCGGCGTCTCGACGTCGGCGATCAGGCGCTGCCAGACCACCGCGCCACGTCCCTGCGCCAGCGCCTCGAGCGCGGCGGCCCTGCCTTCGAGCGCCGTCATCCCGGGGGCTACTGCGCCGGCGCCGTGCCGGTCAGCTCCTTGCGCAGCTGCTCGAGCAGGTCCTTGTTGATCTTCACGCCGGCGCGGCGCTTCGCCTCGGCGACGAGCTGGCCGACCAGTTCGTTGCCGAACGCCGGGCCGAGCGGCTGCGCAATCGCAGCGACGCGCGCGGGGTCGATATCCTTGGGGTTCGGCCGGTCGACCTCTCCGAGCGCGATGACCATCCACCCCCGATTGCCGGGGAGTTCAAGCGTCTTCACACTGCCTTGTGCCATCGAGAAAAGAAGCGCGAGCTCGGGCGGCACCGGCTGGCCATTCTGGCCGAGTTCGGCGCGGCTGCCGCCGATCGTCTGGACCGAGCCGACGTTCGGACCCGCTTCGCGCGCCGCGGTCGCAAGGTCCTTGCCGCCTTCAACGGCTTTCACGATCGCGCGCGCCTTGTCGCGCGCCACTTTCTGACCCTCCGCAAGGCGCCAGTCGGCAAGAAGGCCAGCGCGAATTTCCGCGAAGGGGGGCGGGGCGGCCGCGACGATCGATTTCACCGCGAAGACCGCAAACTTTTCGTTCTCGGTAATCGTCGCGAGCTGGCCTTCGCCCTCCGCGCTCGCCTGAAAGGCCTGTGAGATCATCGGTGCCAACTCGGGAGGAAGCGCAAAATCAGGTTGCGTCGGCGCACGGCCGGTGGGGAGCAGCGCGGGCGTCTCGACGAGCTGGAGCTTGCGGTCGCTTGCAACCTCCTCGATCGCGGCGCCCCCGTTCACAGCGTCCTGGATGGCGTTATAATAGTCGACGATCGCCTCGTTCGCCTTGTTCTTGGCAAGTTCTTCGCGAATTTCGGCGCTCGCATCAGCAACAGTGCGTGCGGGCTTGACAGTAATATTCTCGACGCGTGCCACGGCCCAGCCGAGTTCGGTCTGCGTCGGACCGAGAAGCTCGCCTTGCTTGGCGGCAAAGCCGGCCTTGGCTGCAGCTGCGCTCGTTGTGGCCGCATAAGCGGACTGCGTAAGGTCTCCCGTGGTCGCGGCGGACAGCCCTGCCGCCTGCGCCGCTGCGGCAAGCGAGGCACCGCTGCGCACCTTGGCTGCGATCGCATTTGCTGTGGCCTCGTCGGGCGCGATCACCTGCGCGAAACGGCGCGTCTCGCTCGCGGCGTAACGCGCGGCGTTGGCCTTGTAGACATCGGCGACCTCGGCGTCGGTCACCGCGGGCACCGGCACGGCGCTGCGGTCGAATAGTGCATATTGAATCACGCGGCGCTCGGGGACCGTATAGCGCGAGAGGTTCTGCGAGAGATATTTGCGCAGCACCGCATCGCCCGGATCGGTGGTGGGCGCAAAGGGGCTCGCGGGGACGAAAGTTGCCGACCCGCGCCGCTTTTCGAGCAGCAGCGCGGCATAGGGCTGCGCCATCGCCGCGGACACCCGGGGCATCCTGCCGATCGGTTCGGCGATCTGTTCAAGAAGCACCTGCTGAGCCACATCGCCGCGCAGCTGCGCCTCGCTGATCCCGTTCTGGCGCAAAAATGCCTGATAAGCCCCCTGATCGAAGCGGCCCGACACGCCAGCGAAGATCGGCAGATCGGCAATGCGCCCGTCGATGAGGCGCTTGCTGACACCAAAACCCATCTTCTTCGCAAGCTGCTCGAAGGCCGCGCCTTCGATGAGCTGGTCGAGCACCTGGTCGAGCCCGCCCGATTCGACGAACGCCGCCTTGGTGAGCCCCGGCTGCTGCTGGCGCGCCTGGTTATAGGCGAGATTCACGCGGTCGCGCAGCTCGCCGACTCCGATGTCGGTGTCGCCCACCTCGGCAACCGTAGCACCGCCAAGCCCGCCAAAGGTCGAGTTGCCGGTGACGTCGCTCAATGCAAAGGCGACGCCCACCAGGACAACGAAGGCGAGTGCGAGAAACTTGCCGATCGCGGAAGAGAAGAGGTTGCGGATCGCGGTGATCATCGGGCGGGCAATCTTTCGAGTGGGCGCCAAAGGCGCGGTTGGGCGCTGCTTTAGAGCCTGAGTAGCGCAGATGGAAGCCTTGTCATTGCCCGGCTTGCCTAGCGCCACCGCGCCCGGCTAGGGGCCTGAGCATCGGAAACAAACGGTGATGGAGCGGAGCGATGGCACGGCGCAAATATGTGGTCGGCAACTGGAAGATGAACGGTCTGCGCGCGGGGCTGGGCGAGGCCGAGGCCATTTTTGCTGCGGCCAGGGACCACGCGCCCGTTGATGTTGCGCTCTGTCCTCCTTTTACGCTGATCGGTGCGATGGCGGCGTTGGGCGGCACGGTCGGTGGGCAGGACTGCCATGCGCAAAGCGCGGGGGCATTTACCGGCTCCGTCGCGGCGCCGATGCTTGCCGATGCCGGTGCGAGCCTCGTCATCGTCGGACACAGCGAGCGGCGCGACGGGTTTGGCGAAACCAACGCCGACGTGAAGGCGAAGGCCGAGGCAGCGCTCGCTGCGGGTCTCGCCGTCATCCTGTGCGTTGGCGAATCCCGCGCCGTGCGCGATTCGGGCGGCGCGATCGATCATGTGCTGAAGCAGATACGCGAATCCTTGCCTGACGATTTCGAGCGGGCAGCCCTTGCCATCGCCTATGAGCCCATCTGGGCGATCGGCACCGGGCTCTTTCCGACAATCGAAGATGTCGCTGCGATGCATGGCTCGATCCGCGCGGCGCTCTCCGAACGGATCGGCGCCGGGGCGGCCGAGGTGCGTCTCCTTTATGGCGGCTCGGTCAAAGGCGATAATGCCGCCGACCTCCTTGGCGCAGGCGACGTCGACGGCGCGCTCGTCGGAGGGGCGAGCCTGAGCGCCGCGAAATTCGTGCCGATCATCGAGGCGGCGGCCGGCCTCTCCTGACGCCGCGCCTCCGCCCAGGCAGCGCACGCCGGGATCGCAAGGCCGCGGGGCGGCGCGAACGCTCAGCTATGGCTTGAAGCTGCGCCGCTTCGTCTCTATGTGCGCGTGCAACCATGGCCTGCGTGCGGCTATTCATGTTTTTCGGGAAATTTCGATGTCCAGCCTCTTTACCTTCCTGCTCGTCGTTCAGGCCGTCGTCGCGGCCGCGATGATCGGCGTCATCCTGATGCAGAAGTCGGAAGGCGGCGGTTTGGGGGTCGGGGGCAGCCCGGCGGGCCTGCTTTCGGCGCGCGGCGCTGCGGATTTCCTGACCCGCGCGACAACGGTTCTCGCCTGTCTTTTTGTGGGCCTGTCGATTCTTCTCGCCGCAATGGCGTCGGTCGGGCGCAGCGGCACGACGCTCGACACCTCGCTGTCGAAGAGCGCGCAGCAGTCAAGTGCGCCCCAGGTACCGCTGAGCCAGGCGCCCGCGGCGCCTGCCGCGCCGGCGACCAACGACCCGCTGGCGGCCGCGGCCGCTGCGGCAAGCCAGCCGACCGAGACGCCTGCTCAAAACGATCCTGCCAAGAAATAACCGCTCGCTTTCCCTGCGTCGCGGTCCCCTCGCGCGGCGGAATTTTTCCGCCGCATGTGATTCGACGGCTTGCGCCGTCACCCCTCCTTTGAGTAAGTCTTTCCTCCCATGGCGCGGTTCATTTTCATCACCGGCGGCGTGGTCTCCTCCCTTGGCAAAGGTCTGATGGCGGCAAGCCTCGCGGCCCTGTTGCAGGCGCGGGGATTTCGCGTGCGCATTCGCAAGTTCGATCCTTATCTGAACGTCGACCCGGGCACGATGTCCCCCTATCAGCACGGCGAGGTCTATGTGACCGACGACGGAGCCGAGACCGACCTCGACCTTGGACATTATGAGCGCTTCACCGGCGTCGCCGCGCGGCAGAGCGACAATGTGACCTCGGGTCGTATCTATCAGCAGATCATCACCAAGGAGCGCCGCGGCGACTATCTCGGCGCGACGGTTCAGGTGGTCCCGCACGTCACCGACGCCATCAAGGCCTTTGCGCGCGCCGAGACCGACGACCTCGATTTCGTGCTGTGCGAGATCGGCGGTACGGTCGGCGACATCGAATCGCTCCCCTTCATCGAGGCGATCCGCCAGCTCCGCAACGAGGAAGGACGCGAAAATACGCTCTCGGTCCACGTCACGCTGGTGCCCTATATCGCGGCCGCCGGCGAGCTGAAGACCAAGCCGACCCAGCACAGCGTGCGCGAGCTCGCCTCGCTCGGCGTCCAGCCCGACATTCTGCTCTGCCGCTGCGAAAAGCCGCTGCCCGACGGGGAGCGCGCGAAGATCGCGCAGTTCTGCAATGTGCGCAAGGAAGCGGTGATCCCGGCGCTTGACGCCGATTCCATCTACTCGGTGCCTGTTCAATATCATGGCGAAGGGCTCGATTCGGAGGTGCTGCGCGCCTTCGGCATCCACGATGCCCCCGATCCCGATCTGACGGCCTGGTACGACATCATGGACCGCAAGCAGCACCCCGAGGGCGAGGTGACGATCGGGGTGGTGGGCAAATATGTGTCCTTGCCCGACGCCTACAAGTCGCTCAACGAGGCGCTGGTACACGGCGGGCTTGCCCACCGGGTCAAGGTGAACATCCGCTGGCTCGACGCCGAAATGTTCGAGCGTGACGAGGATCTGGCGGCCAATCTCGAACCGCTGCACGGCATTCTTGTGCCCGGAGGATTCGGCGAGCGTGGCTCTGAAGGCAAGATTGCGAGCGTCCGCTTTGCGCGCGAACGCGGCGTCCCCTTTCTTGGCATCTGCCTCGGCATGCAGATGGCGTGCATCGAAGCGGCGCGAAACACGAGCGGGATAGCAAAGGCATCGAGCACCGAATTTGGCCCGACCGATGAACCTGTCGTCGGCCTGATCACCGAGTGGATGAGCGCCGAGGGGCTGCAGAAGCGGGGCGCCGATACCGATCTTGGCGGGACGATGCGGCTCGGCGCCTATGCGGCCAAGCTTTCGCCGAACAGCCATGTCGCGAGCATTTATGGCGCGCGCGATATCAGCGAGCGCCATCGCCACCGTTATGAGGTGAACGGCGCCTATCGCGATGCTCTTGAAAAGGGCGGTCTGGTCTTTTCAGGCCTGTCCCCCGATGGCATGCTGCCCGAAATCGTCGAGCGGCCCGACCATCCATGGTTTATCGGGGTACAATTCCATCCCGAGCTCAAGTCGAAGCCGTTCGACCCGCACCCGCTGTTCGCGGGCTTTATCGAGGCGGCTGTCAAGCAGAGCAGGCTGGTCTGACGCCATTGAGGGAGAAGAGGGACAATGGATCACGCGAAACTCGCCGAACTTCAGGGTCCCGACAGTATCTTTTCCGGCCTCACCGTCGAGGATTGGGCCGATATCGCGGGCCGCGCGGTGCAGATTCAGTTCGCCAAGGGCAAGGAATTGCTGAGCCAGGGCGACAAAGGCGACAGCCTCCTGATCCTGACGGAGGGAAACGCGCGCGTTTCGCTCCTCACCGCAAACGGGCGCGAGATCGTCCTTGCTTATGCCGAACCGGGCGCGGTCCTCGGCGAAATTGCCCTCCTCGACGGCGGCGAACGGACAGCTTCGGTCATTGCGACAAGTGCCGGCTCAGCGCTTCAGCTCGGCCGCAACGCGATGCGTGACTTCGTGACCAGTCACCCCGATTTCGCCTGGTCGCTGATGCAGCAGCTCGCGCGGCGGCTGCGCACCGCTGATCAAACGATCGAAAGCGACCGTGCCTACGCTTCTGGCCCGCGCCTTGCGCGCTACCTCAAGCGGCTGATGCGCAAGGACAGCTCCGACGCGGTTGCGCGCGTCGAGCTCAGCCAGACCGAACTCGGCAATTTCGCGGGCATGAGCCGTGAACATATCAACCGCCAGCTGCGAAGCTGGGAAGAATCGGGAATCATCGCACTCGATCAGGGCCGGGTGCGGGTGCTCGACCCCGAGATGCTCGAGGATATCAGCGAGGTCGAGGGCTAGGGACCGGAGCCGCCGGTCCGCTGGGCCGCGATAGGTTCGCTGGCGCGGCTCTTCTTTCCCGCGAAAAAGCGGGGATCCTCGATCAAAGCTCGGAGATGAGGAAGCGATGTTTCGCGCCGCAGCGACGCGATGGACCTTGCCTTAGCCGCGCAGCCGGTCGATCGCCTGTGCGAGGGCGACATAGAGCTTCCCGATATCCGACGAGAGGAGCGTGACGCTGATCGCCGATCCGTCGCGCGCGCCCAGAAGCAGGCGGAGCATCGCCTCGAAATCGTGGATGAACTGATTGACCGCGGCATGGAAGCTGTCGTCGGCCTGATAAAGGCGCAGGATCTCCTTGGCCTCGCTGTTTTCGACCAGCTTGACAGCGCGCCGGGCAAAGACACCGCGGTCGCCTTTCAGATAGGCCTCCCAGGCCGCATCGCTGACCTCGCTCGACAAGATCTTGGTGAGGTCGATCGCGGTCGACTTCAACGCCTCGGTGAGCAGCCCGGCCTGTTTGGCGAGCGACTCGCGATCCGAGGCGGCGATCGCCTGATCGGCCTCGCGGGCGCGCTGCTCGACGCTCGCGCTGGTGTCCATGATCGTGATGAGCTGGCGCATCAACCGGTCGGCGGCGCCATTTGCTGCCTCGACTGCGCGCTGCGAGGCTTCCTCGATGGCGCTGAGCTGGGCCATGACCTCGGTCTTGAACGCCGCGTCGAGCGCCCCGGTCGCGGTCGCCTGCATCGCATCGCGCGCGCCGGCCACCAGCTTTTCGAGCGTCTGACGCGCCTCTTCGGCGGCGCTGTCGGCGGTTGTGCGCACCTCGCCGAGGGTCGCTATCATGCGCGCGCCGCCCTGCTCGGCAAATTCATCGGCGCCCGCGCGCAGCTTCGCGAGCGCCTCATCGGCTTCAGCGAGCGAGGCATTGAGCCGCTCGGCGAGCGCCTGCTGGCTTTCGGCATGACCGGCCATCTTTTCTTCATTGGCCTCGAGCGTCGATTGGACAGCATTGACGTGCGAGAGCGTCGATTGCGCAACAAGCTCCGAAGCTTCGAGAATCGGCTTGATCTGCGCCAGTGCGGTCTGCGTGGTCTGGCCGTGCGCGCCCATTCGGTCGAGCGCGCGCGGCAGTGTCTCGTCGAGCTCGCGCGTGACGGCATCGAGCGCGAGAAGGAGCGATTCGGCGTGGGTGATGAGCTCGCGCGCCGAACCGTTGCCCTTGTGCACCTCGGTCATGAAGGCGGCGAGCTGGCCCTTCGTATCGTCGATCGCCCGGCCGATGACGCCGGTGCTTGCCGAAACGCTGACGTCGAGAGTTTCGAGCTGCTGGCTCACCTCGGCGACATGCGCGCTGATACGCTCGGCAAGCGCTTCGCTCGCTGCGCCGTGGCCCGCGATCTGATCGCCGATCTCGGTGCCAGCGCTGCGCGCCGCGGCAAGCCGCGTGTCCATCTCGTCGGCCGCGGCGGCCACGCCCTCGCGAAATTGGCGCCACGCCGATTCGATCTTCTCGCCCATCGCTGCGACGGTTTCGTTCATTTCCTCGCGTGCAGATGCTGCAGAATTGGTGATCTGGGCGAGCGCTGTTCCGTGCGCGCCGGTCACCTGCGCCGAGGCGGCGAGCAGGCTCGCCTCGGCCTCCTTCGTGCGATCCTGAAGCCCCGCGATCGCATCGGAGATGCTCGCGGCCGAAGCTTCGCCGGTCTGCGCGGCCTTCGCTGCCTCTTCCGCGAGTGCGGCAAGCTTCGCCTCAAGGCTTGCACCTTGCTGGTGCGCGACGAGGCCCGCCTCGCGAAAATTGACGGCGAGACGCTGCGCGACATCATCGATTCGCGGCAGTCCGGCAAGGAGTCCGTCCATGCGCTGCATCGCGACATCGCCCGAACGGGCCAGCTGGTCATTCGCGTTCGCGATGACCGACGCATTGCTTGCGAGCTTGTCGCTGCTTTCGTGCAACCGGGCAACGGCGTCGAGTCCCAGCTGCTGGACGATCTTCGCCTGCTCGGCAAGCTGCTTTTGCGCGTCAGCGAGATGGAGACTGAGCGAATGCATCGACTGGCCGAGCGCCTGATTTTCATCGCGCAGCGCGGCCGCGACGCGCGCGAAACGCGCCTGCTCGGAGCGGCTCGAGCGCAATGCCACCATCCAGAGCAGGAGAAGAAGGCTAAGCGGCATCGCGACCGTGGCGACAAGCGCGGGCCATTCGCTAAGCGCCGGCGCGCGCCGGAACCACAAGGTCGCGGCGCCGAGCGCGAAGCCGGTCCAGATGAAGCCTGCTGCAACGAGCATTACCGGGAGACGCTCGCGCCAGGGCGAGGGGGAGGCGGACGCCTCCTCGCTTTCGTCCTCAACCAGCGCCGAACGGTCGAGCCAGCCGCGCTCAGCAGGCGCGTCTTCCGTCGCGGGCGGTTCCGCGGGCGGCAGGCTGTCAGGCGCAGCCGCTTCGGCGGACGCCGTCTCGTCCGCACCTTGGCTTGCCTCGGAATTCCGCCACAAACCGACGATCTTCTTTTCCCCCGTCATGCCACCATCTTACCTATCATTCGCGCCGGGCGAAACGGAAACTTAACCCTGTTGTGACAGGGCTGTGGAATGTCTTTCGACAGTGGCCCCCTCGACCGGTATCTGAGCGCCGCAGTCGGCGACGATCCGGCGATCGCGCTTGACCTTCGCGGCGCCTTCAAGGCCAGCGCGCGCGACCTCAGCGATCTCATGCGGCGCGCCCGCTGTGACGCGAACTGGCATATTGCGGCGCTCCGTCTCAAGGGACTTGCTGCCACTTTCGGTATCATTCCGCTGATCGAACTTGCCGAAGAGGCGATGGCCGGCGCGCCGGGTGACCCCGCCGTGCTGCGGCAGATCAATAAGGCGATCGACAGCCTCGCCTAGGCGCTGCGCGACAAACCGGGTTCAATCCCCGTTCAGCCGCGTCCTGACATTCCCAATATCGACCACGGCCGTCTTGCCTTGGCAACGCTTGCGGTTTAGCCGCGTTACCGAACCGCGGCCGGACCGGCGATTGCTGGGCAAGGCGGCCGATTCAAAGGAGAGTTTCACGATGATCAAGCGTTTTCGCCCGATGCCCGCGACGGCGATGGCCGCCGTACTGGGCCTCGCGATGATGACGACCGCCGCCGTCCCCGCGGCCGCGCGCGAAAAGCCGAAGAAGGAAGCGGCGACCAAGGGCCCGCAGCTCAATCCGAGCAAGGATTTCAGACCCTTTGCCCAGAAGATGGATGCCGCCTTCAAGAAGAAGGATGCGGCGGCTCTTCAGGCGGCGATCACCGAAGGGCAGGGCGCGGCCACGACGAACGACGACAAATATTATCTCGGCTTCTTCACCTTGCAGCTTGGCATCCTGAACAAGGATCAGGCGCTGCAGGAGCAGGGCCTCAACACAGCGCTTGAGTCGGGGCTCGTGCCTGCAGCAGACGCGGCGATCTATAATTTCTTCTCTGGCCAGTTCGCCTATCAGAAGAAGGATTATGCGAAGGCTGCGCAGCGGCTCGAGGCCGCGCGCGCAGCCGGGTCGACCGAAGCCTCGCTGCCCGACGTGCTTCTCGACAGCTATGCAAAATCCGGCCAGACCGACAAGGCAGTCTCCTTTGCAAAGGAAAATATCGCGACAATGCTCGCCGCCGGCCAGCGGCCATCCGAGCAGATGTTCGTGGTCCCCGCGCGCGCCTTGCAGGAAGCGAACCGCACTGAAGAGATGCTCGATCTGCTTGCGCTGCGTGTCCAATCCTATCCGACGCCGCAGATCTGGCACCAGACGCTGATGATCGCCATTCGCGGTGCCGACAAGGAGCGCACGCTCGATACGCTAAGGCTGATGCGTGCGACGAACTCGCTGCTGGAGCGCAGCGAATATGCGGAATATGCGACGCTTGCCTCGCAGGCGGCGCTGCCTGGCGAGGTGGTTGCGGTGATCCGCGAGGGCAAGGCGAAGCGGGTCATCCCGGCCGCCGACGCCGAGCTCGATGAGCTCGCCAAGACCCAGGTCGAGCGCGCGGGCGACGAAGAATCGACGCTCGCGGCCTATGCCAAGAAGCCCGCGACGCTTTCGAATCCGAAGGTCGCCGGCGTGACCGGCGATGCGCTCGTCGGCTATGGCCGCGCCGCTGAGGCCATCCCGCTCTATCAGGCAGCGCTGAGCGCAGGCGGCGACAAGGACCTGTGGACCTATCGCCTCGCTGTTGCGCAGGCGATGACCGGGGACGCGGCCGCCGCGAAGGCCAGCTTCGGGCAGGTCACCGGCCCGCGCAAGCCGCTTGCCAAATTCTGGCTCGCCAAGCTCAACGCCGATGCGGCGCCGGCCGCTGCACCCGCGCCCGCCGCCGCCCAGCCCGCCACCGGCGGCTGATCGGCAGACAAGCCAAGAAAAAAGAGCGCCGTTCTTGTGAGCGGCGCCCTTTTTTCGTCTGGTTCGCGTAGACTGACCGTCAGGCCTCAACCGGTATCCCGGCGAGCTGCTTTGCCGTGCGAATGGTCAGTGACGTCTTGACGCTCGTCACATTGGGCGCCGAGGTCAGATGCGCGGTGAGGAAGGACTGGAAGCTTTGCAGGTCGCGCGCGACGACTTTCAGCAGAAAGTCGATTTCGCCGTTGAGCATATAGCATTCGCGAACCTCGGGCAGGCCGCCGACATAATCCTCGAACGCCTGGAGGTCGGCTTCGGCCTGGCTGCGCAGGCTGACCATGGCGAAAACGGTGATCCCGTACCCGAGCTTCGCTGCGTCGAGATCGGCATGATAGGAACGGATCACGCCCGACTCCTCGAGCGCGCGCACACGGCGCAGGCAGGGCGGCGCGGTCAAACCGACCATTTGTGCGAGCTCGACATTGGTCATCCGCCCATTTTTCTGCAGTTCGCTCAAGATCTGCAAATCGATCTGATCGAATTTTTGGCTCGCCATTTTGTAACTTCCGCTTTCCAATCTCGCCGAAGACCATAATTATATTTCAGGCGATTGCAATTGTCCCACAATGCGACGACAGGGTTAACGCGCTTTCACGACCAGCGGATTCAGGCTAGCCGGTAATTCTACGCTAACCAATGAAACTGGGTGTGGGGCCTGCTTTGCGTGACTGCTGACTCAATGATCGCAACGATCTTGCGCCAGACTCCGGCCGACCGCCGGGCGCGTATTGCTGCCTGGCGTCAGCTCTCCGATATTCTGGCGCAGCGCGGCAATCAACTGGCTGATGAGGATGTGCGCCGCGCGCTCCACGCGCTCGCGGTGCTGCGGCCTGAAGTTCCCGAGAAGGTGCGCCGCGATTGCGCGCGCGCGCTGGCCCGCCATGGCCGCTTCGCCCCATTGGTGGCGCTTTATGCCAATGATGTACCCGCCGTGTCGGTCGCAATGATGCGCGAGGCGCGCCTTTCTGAGGATGACTGGCTCGCGGTGCTGCCGGCAACGAACCCGATGGCGCGCTCGGTTCTTGCCGGGAGGGGCGACCTGCCCGAATCGGTGCAGCGCGCGCTCGCGGCGCTTGGCAGCGCTTCGGTCGCGCTGCCGCAACCCCCGGCCGCTGCGGAAGAGGCAAGCGATGACGCCGCGCCCAGTCAGATCAGCGAGTTGGTGCGGCGGATCGACAAGTTCCAGTCGAGCCGAGGCCAGCCGCTCGGTCCGCCGCCTGCGGCGCCCCGGCTTCGTGCGAAGGAGCGCGAGGGCTTCTTGTTCGAGACCGGCCCGGACGGCGTCATTCACTGGGTCGAAGGCATTGCGCGCGGTGCGATCGTGGGGCTCTCGATCGCCGAGGCGGCCTTTGGGGGTGAGCCCGGCGTCGATGGCGTCGCAGCCGGGGCTTTTCGGCAGCGCGCCGAAATGATCAACGCGCGGCTCATTCTCGAGGGCGGCGCCGAGGAAGCCGGCGAATGGCGCTTCTCGGCCTTGCCTTGGTTTGAGCCCGCGACCGGACAATTCAGGGGTTATCGGGGGAGCGCGCGGCGACCGCGAAGCAACGAGACGCCTTATCGCGCGGCGAGCGGCGATGCTGCGGGCGACTCCATTCGCCAGTTGATCCACGAACTTCGCAGCCCCCTCAATGCGATTTCGGGGTTTGCCCAGATCCTATCAGGGCAGATGTTTGGCCCGGTCAGTCAATCCTATCGGCGAATGGCGCAGACGATCGTTGCCGACGCTGCGGCCGTGCAGGCGATCATCGACGATCTCGAAACGGCTGCGCGCTCAAGCGCCAACCCCTCTTCCGAAGCCGGGGCAGGCGAGGCGGAAGCCGATATCGCTGCCATCGTCACCCAGGTCGAGTCTGACCTTGGCGGATTGCTCGACGATCATCAGGTGAGCGTGAGCATCGCGCGCATCGGCGGGCCTTTCCGCGCACGAACGAGCGACGCTGACGCGCGGCGCATGGTCGGCCGTCTCGTCACCGCGCTGGTCGATGTGTCCGAGCCCGGCGCAGCCGTCATTGGCCAGCTCGTGACTGATCCCGAGCATGACGACATGCTGCAACTGCGTATCGTCCGCCCCACCGCAATCCGCTCTGCAACGGCCGCCGAATTGCTCGATCCTGGATATAGTCCCGAGGGCGAGGCGCCGGGCGCGGCGATCCTGAGCCTCGGCTTTTCGCTTCGCCTCGTCGATAGCCTCGCGCGCGCCGCGGGCGGACGACTCGATATCGGGCACAATGCCTTGACCTTGCACCTTCGCTCCGCCAACCCGGCGAAGGCGGAAAAGGACGCGTCGCAGGGCGACTAGTCCGAAAGAATGCATGGGAGAAAAGAGCGGTGCAGCCGGCGGGCAATTTGTTCAATGTTCCGCAGGCGTCCGATCTGGTGAGACTCGCGGACGGCGAGCGCCCGCGTTTCTGGGTGACTATCGACACCGAAGAGGATTTCGACTGGTCCCAACCCTTCAGCCGTACCGCCTATTCGCTTGGATCGGTCCCTGCGCTCGCCGAGTGCCAGGCCTATTTCGAGCGCGCCAGCGTGCAGCCCATCTATCTCGTCGACTGGCCCATCGTCGCCGATGACCGCGCGCTCGACATATTGGGCCGCGCCGCGCACGAGGGGCGCTGCGAGATAGGGGCGCAGCTTCACCCCTGGGTCAATCCTCCCCACGAGGAGGAAGTGAGCGAGAAAAGCAGTTACACCGGAAATCTGCCGATCGCCCTGCAACGCGCCAAGATGACCATGCTTCGAGATGCGATCCGCGATCGCTTCGGTGCGGCCCCGCTCGCCTACCGCGCCGGGCGCTATGGTCTGGGCGCCGAGACAGCGGCGCTCCTCGCCGAGCTCGGTTTTCGGTGCGATACGTCGGTGCGAGCAGGTTTCGACTATCGCGCGGGCCACGGCCCCGACTATCGCGCGGCGCCGCTCCATCCCTGGTGGGTCGAGACAGATGCGGGCGCGGTCCTCGAAATCCCCGTGACGACGGTCTTTGGCGGCCTCCTCGGACGCCTGGGACCGTCGGTCTATCATCGCCTCGAGCAGAGCGGTGCGCGCGCTGCGCTCGCGCGCTTTGGGTTTGTCGAGCGGATCGCGCTCACCCCCGAGGGCATTCCCGCCGAGCGCGCGCTCGAGGCGATCGACATCGCGATTGACCAGCAGCTACCGGTGCTGAACTTCTCCTTCCATTCGCCGTCGCTGCAGGCGGGGAATACGCCCTATGTGCGCAATACTGCCGATCTGGAACATTTCTATCGCTGGTGGGATATGGTCCTTGATCATCTCGCGCGCCGCGGCATTGAGGCGGCGACCGCCGCCGGGATCATCGCAATGGCCGAGCGCGCAAAGCCGCCGATTGCGTGAAGCGGCTTGCCAATGCGGCGCGGCCTCCGCTATCGCGCGTTGACCCCTCGGGGGCCTGTAGCTCAATGGTTAGAGCTGGCCGCTCATAACGGCTAGGTTGCGGGTTCGAGTCCTGCCGGGCCCACCACCCCTTCTTTTCATGTCAGGCTCTTCCCCGTGAACGG